>Ga0308158_10000968_pt1 | contig 35194 bp, 32 predicted proteins | sample PhyBR2_FD_201038 | JGI IMG/M metagenome (GOLD analysis project Ga0308158, IMG submission 201038) | Phyllosphere microbial communities from UC Gill Tract Community Farm, Albany, California, United States - DLSLB.R2 | ecosystem: Host-associated > Plants > Phyllosphere > Unclassified | place: USA... | reverse complement strand
GAACGAGCCCGAGTTCCCCGGTGACGAGGAGATCGAGCGCCGCTACCGGCACTGGATCCGCTGGAATGCGGCGGTCACCGTGCACCGGGCGCAGCGCCCTGGCATCGGCGTCGGCGGCCACATCTCCACCTACGCCGGAGCTGCATCGCTGTACGAGGTCGGCTTCAACCACTTCTTCCGCGGCCAGGACCACCCGAGCGGCGGCGACCAGATCTTCATCCAGGGCCACGCCTCGCCCGGCATCTACGCCCGCTCGTTCCTCGAGGGCCGGCTGAGCGAGGCCGACATGGACGGCTTCCGTCAGGAGAAGTCCCACGAGGGCAGCGCCCTCCCGTCGTACCCGCACCCGCGGTCGATGCCGCACTACTGGCAGTTCCCCACCGTGTCGATGGGTCTCGGCCCGATCAACGCGATCTACCAGGCCCAGGCGAACAAGTACCTCACCAACCGCGGCATCAAGGACACCGGCGACCAGCACGTCTGGGCGTTCCTCGGCGACGGCGAGATGGACGAGGTCGAGAGCCGCGGTCAGCTCCAGGTGGCGGCGAACGAGGGCCTCGACAACCTCACCTTCGTCATCAACTGCAACCTGCAGCGGCTCGACGGTCCCGTGCGAGGCAACGGCAAGATCATCCAGGAGCTCGAGTCGTTCTTCCGCGGTGCGGGCTGGAACGTCATCAAGGTCATCTGGGGCCGTGAGTGGGACGACCTGCTCGCGCGCGACACCGACGGCGCGCTCCTCAACATCATGAACGCCACTCCCGATGGCGACTACCAGACGTACAAGGCGGAGTCGGGCGCCTACATCCGCGAGAACTTCTTCGGCCGCGACGAGCGCGCCGCCGCCCTCGTCAAGGACCTCTCCGACGACGACATCTGGCACCTGCGCCGCGGCGGCCACGACTACCGCAAGGTCTACGCCGCCTACAAGTCGGCCGTGGAGCACAAGGGCCAGCCCACCGTCATCCTGGCGAAGACGGTGAAGGGCTACGGCCTCGGACCGCACTTCGAGGGCCGCAACGCGACCCACCAGATGAAGAAGATGACGCTGGACAACCTCAAGACGTTCCGCGACACCATGCAGATCCCGATCACGGACGCGCAGCTGGAAGAGAACCCGTACCTGCCCCCGTACTACCACCCGGGCCAGGACGACGAGACGATCCAGTACATGCTCGAGCGCCGCCGCAACCTGGGTGGACTGCTGCCCGAGCGCCGCACCACCCACACGTCGATCTCGCTGCCTGAGGAGTCGACGTATGCGCTGCCGCGCAAGGGCTCCGGAACGCAGGAGATCGCCACGACCATGGCGTTCGTCCGACTGCTGAAGGACCTGCTCCGCGCGAAGGACTTCGGCAACCGCATCGTGCCGATCATCCCCGACGAGGCGCGCACGTTCGGCATCGACGCCTACTTCCCCACCGCGAAGATCTACAACCCGAACGGCCAGCACTACACGTCGGTCGACCGACAGCTGCTGCTCGCCTACAAGGAGAGCCCTCAGGGCCAGATCGTGCACGTCGGCATCAACGAGGCCGGCGCCATGGCCGCGTTCACGGCAGCGGGCACGTCGTACGCGACTCAGGGCGAGCCGCTGATCCCGATCTACATCTTCTACTCGATGTTCGGATACCAGCGCACGGGTGACGCGATGTGGGCTGCGGGCGACCAGATGGCGCGCGGCTTCATCATCGGCGCGACTGCCGGGCGCACCACGCTGACCGGCGAGGGCCTGCAGCACGCCGACGGCCACTCCCCGCTGCTGGCGTCGACGAACCCGGCAACGGTGTCGTACGACCCCGCGTACGGCTATGAGATCGCGCACATCGTGCGCTCGGGTCTCGAGCGCATGTACGGCGGATCGCACCCCGATCCCGACGTCATGTACTACATCACGGTCTACAACGAGCCTCTCGTGCAGCCGGCCGAGCCCGAGGACGTGGATGTCGACGGCATCATCCGCGGCATCCACCGCGTCAAGTCGGGCAGCGGCGAGGGGCACAAGGCTCAGCTGTTCGCGTCGGGTGTCGGCGTGCCGTGGGCGCTCGAGGCGCAGGAGCTGCTGCAGAAGGACTGGGGCGTCAGCGCCGATGTGTGGTCGGTGACCTCGTGGAGCGAGCTGCGTCACGACGGTCTCGCCGTCGACGAGCACAACTTCCTGCACCCGGAGGAGGAGCCGCAGACCGCGTATCTCACGCAGAAGCTGCAGGGCGCAGAGGGCCCGGTCGTCGCGGTCAGCGACTTCATGCACGCCGTGCAGGACCAGATCCGGCCCTGGGTGCCGAACCGGTACTACACGCTCGGTGCCGACGGCTTCGGCTTCTCGGACACCCGCGCCGCCGCTCGCCGCTTCTTCAAGATCGACGGTCCGTCGATGGTGGTGCGCACCCTGCAGGCGCTGGCCGACGAGGGCAAGGTGGACCGCTCGGTCATCGGCCAGGCGATCGAGAAGTACCGCCTGTTCGACGTGAACGCCGGCACCAGCGGAAACGCGGGCGGCGAGAGCTGAACCTGTGAGCAGTACCTCCCAGCAGGCCATGGACAAGGCCGCGACTCTCGCCTGGCTGCGCCGGATCTCCGGTGACATCGCCACGGTGACGATCAAGCGGCTCGAAGACACCCTGCCCTGGTACGCCGACATGCCACCGGCCCGGCGCTCCGCCGTCGGGCTGGTGGCCCAGGCCGGCATCACCTCGTTCATCCAGTGGTACGAAGACCCGACATCCACGCCCTGGATCGCCGCGGACATCTTCGCCGCCGCTCCCCGTGAGCTGCTGCGCAGTGTCAGCCTGCAGCAGACGCTGCAGCTCATCCGTGTCACGGTGGAGGTCACGGAGGAGCGCGTCGCCGGTCGCGGCGAGGATCTGCGCGAGGCGATCCTGCTGTACTCGCGGGATGTGGCGTTCGCCTCGGCCGATGTCTATGCCCGTGCCGCCGAGGCCCGCGGCCTGTGGGATGCCCGGCTCGAGGCGCTCGTGGTCGACTCCATCCTGACCGGCGAGGCGGACGAGGAACTGCCCAGCCGGATCGCGGCTCTCGGATGGCACGGCCATGGAGAGGTCTGCGTGATCGTGGGCACCACTCCCCCGCAGTTCGACGTGGATCTGGTCCGACGCACGGCGCGGCGCCTGTCGGTCGATGTGCTGATCGGCGTGCAGGGTTCGCGGCTTGTGCTCGTGGTCGCGCACGAGTGCCCGGCAAGGAGGACGAGGGCGAGGACCTGCCGTTCAGCGAGATCGCCCAGCGACTCGAGCCGTCTTTCGGTCCGGGCTACGTCGTGCTCGGACCGCCTGTCTCAGCACTCGTCGACGCAGGCCAGAGCGCACGCGCGGCTCTCGCGGGTTTCGCCGTCGCACGCGCCTGGCGTGGTGCGCCTCGCCCCGTCGAGGCCGACGACCTGCTCCCCGAGCGTGCACTCGCCGGCGACACGCTCGCGAAGCAGACGCTGATCGAGCGGATCTTCCGTCCGCTGCAGGCGCACTCGACCGATCTGGTCACGACCCTCTGGAGCTATCTCGACAACGGCCGTTCACTCGAGGCGACCGCGCGCGAGCTGTTCGTGCACCCGAACACGGTGCGCTACCGGCTGAAGCGCGTGACCGAGGTGATCGGGTGGGACGCCACGGGTCCGCGCGAGGCGCTGATCCTGCAGACGGCGCTGATCCTGGGTTCGATCGGCGCAGCGGAGCCGACTCGCCGGCGAACGATCCAGCGCCGCCGCTGAGCCCGCCGCCGTCGCCGCGACGGGCTGACATCACGGCACCGATGTGCGCCACGCACAATCGATTCGCCGATTGTTGTGATGTTTCATCCACCACATGTGGCCGATCGTTGGCAGACTGGACTGGTGATTGTCGTCGCATCGCCCGGACAGGGTTCCCAGACTCCCGGTTTCCTCGCACCCTGGCTCGAGCTGGACGGCGTCGCCGATCAGCTCGCCGCCTACTCAGAGGCCGCCGAGGTGGATCTGATCGCACACGGCACCGAGTCTGACGCCGATACGATCCGTGACACCCGCATCGCCCAGCCGCTCATCGTCGCGGCGTCGCTGATCGCCGCAGATCAGCTGACACAGCGCGCTGGTCGCCCCGCAGACGGCGTCGCCGGGCACTCGGTGGGCGAGCTCGCCGCGCTAGTCGGCGCAGAGGTACTCGCCGCCGACGACGCGATGCGACTGGTGGGCATCCGGGGCCGGGCGATGGCAGATGCCGCAGCGCAGACGCCCACGGGCATGAGCGCGGTGCTCGGGGGCGACGCCGACGAGGTGCTGGCGCTGCTCAACGAGCTGGAGCTGACCCCGGCGAACTACAACGTCGCCGGTCAGATCGTGGCCGCAGGCGCGCTTGCTTCTCTCGCACAGCTCGCTGAGCGGGCTCCTCGTGGCGTGCGGGTCATGCCGCTGCAGGTGGCCGGTGCGTTCCACACCTCGTACATGGCCTCCGCGGTCGACACGCTGCGCGCCGCCGTGGCCGAGGTCAGCCCGAGCGACCCGACGGTCACGCTGTGGTCGAATCGCGACGGCTCTGTCGTCCGGGACGGCCAGGAGGCGCTCGACCGCATCGTCACGCAGGTCTCATCGCCCGTTCGCTGGGACCTCTGCATGGAGTCGTTCGCCTCGGCAGGCATCACGGGCTTCATCGAGGTCGCACCCGCGGGCGCGCTCGTCGGACTCGCGAAGCGCGGCCTGCGCGGCATCCCGAACGTCGCGGTGAAGACCCCCGACGACCTCGACGCAGCCGCAGAGCTGCTGAATGGAGCAGACTCGTGAGCACCCTCAAGCAGGCCACCGGCGCCGCATACACGCGCATCTACTCCGTGGGAGCAGCGCGGGGTGAGAACTCCGTGCCCAACGACGACCTCGTCGGGCCGATCGACTCCAGCGACGAGTGGATCCGTCAGCGCACAGGGATCATCACCCGCACGCGGGCTGTCGCCGAGACGAGCGCGATCGAGCTGTCGACCGACGCGGCCAAGGAGGCGGTCGAGCGATCCGGCATCGACCCTGCCGAGATCGACCTCGTGATCGTCGCGACTATCAGCAACCCGAAGCAGACCCCCTCCGTCGCCGCGATCGTGGCCGATCGCATCGGCGCCACGCCTGCCGCCGCCTACGACATGAACGCGGCTTGCGCAGGCTATGCGTACGCGGTCGCCCAGGCCGACGCCCTCATCCGCGCGGGTGCCGCGCGCCATGCCGTGGTCATCGGCGCCGAGAAGCTATCGGATGTGGTCGACCCGACCGACCGCAGCATCTCGTTCCTGCTCGGAGACGGCGCAGGTGCTGTCGTCATCGGTCCGAGCGAGGCCCCCGGCATCTCTGCGACTGTGTGGGGCTCGGACGGATCGAAGGCCGACCTCGTCGGCATGAACCACACCCTCACGGACTTCCGCGACGGCAAGGCCCCATGGCCCACGCTCCGCCAGGAGGGCCCTCGGGTCTTCCGCTGGGCGGTCTGGGAGATGGCCAAGGTCGCACGCGAAGCGCTCGAGAAGGCCGGCATCGAGGCATCCGACCTCGCGGCATTCATCCCCCATCAGGCGAACCTGCGCATCATCGAGGAGTTCGCCAAGCAGCTGAAGCTGCCCGAGACCACTGTCATCGCACGCGACATCGAGACCACCGGCAACACCTCTGCCGCCTCGATCCCCCTGGCCACCCATCGACTGCTCGAAGAGCATCCCGAGCTCAGCGGCGGACTGGCCCTGCAGATCGGCTTCGGCGCAGGACTCGTGTTCGGCGCGCAGGTGGTCGTGCTCCCCTGATCGGGCGCGCGCCTTCCCTAGACTGTTCACCGGTTCCAACCAATTCTGAATAAGGAGAAACCATGGCTCTCACCCACGACGAGGTCCTCGCCGGCCTCGCTGAGCTGGTCACCGACGAGACCGGCATCGACGCCTCCGAGGTCCAGATGGAGAAGTCGTTCACGGACGACCTCGACATCGACTCGATCTCGATGATGACGATCGTCGTCAACGCCGAGGAGAAGTTCGGCGTCACCATCCCCGACGACGAGGTCAAGAACCTCAAGACCGTCGCCGACGCCGTCAACTTCATCGTCGCCGGCCAGGAGTAACACCCCTCGATGCCACCCCCGCGGACCGCGGGGCGTGGCATCCTCCTTCCTGCTCTGATCCCCCTCCTCACGAAGGACATCCATGACCAAGCGCATCGTCGTCACCGGCATCGGCGCCACGTCCGCCCTGGGCGGCACGGCACCCGAGAACTGGGCGAACCTGCTGGCAGGCCAGTCTGGCACTCACACCCTGACGCACGACTGGGTCGAGAAATACCAGATCCCCGTGCAGTTCGCCGCTGAGGCCGTCGTGCGTCCCGAGGAGGTGCTGCCTCGCCATGAGGCCAAGCGCCTCGACCCCTCCACGCAGTTCGCGATGATCGCGGCGCGAGAGGCGTGGGAGGACGCAGGTGCGCCCGAGGTCGCCCCCGAGCGCCTCGGCGTCGACTGGGCCACCGGCATCGGCGGCATCTGGACGCTGCTGGATGCCTGGGACACCCTGCGCGAGAAGGGGCCGCGTCGCGTCATGCCGCTGACCGTGCCCATGCTGATGCCGAACGCCGGCGCCGGCAACCTCTCGCTGCACTTCAACGCCAAGGCGTTTGCGCGCACGGTCGTGAGCGCATGCGCGTCGAGCACCGAGTCGATCGGAAACGCATACCAGCACCTGCAGGACGGTCTGGCGGACGTCGTCATCGCCGGTGGTGCCGAATCGGCCATCCACCCGATCACCATGGCATCGTTCTCGTCTGCTCAGGCCCTCTCACGCCGCAATGACTCCCCTGAGACGGCATCGCGCCCCGGCGCGATCGACCGCGACGGCTTCGTGATGGGCGAAGGCGGTGCCGCCCTCGTGCTCGAGACCGAGGAGCACGCCAAGGCCCGCGGTGCGAAGATCTACGCCTACGTGGTCGGCAGCGGCGTCACCGCCGACTCGTACCACATCACCGGCAACGATCCCGAGGGCGCGGGTGCCGCCCGCGCTGTCGAGGCCGCCCTCGCCCAGGCGGGAGCGTCGCCCGACGACGTCACCCACATCAATGCCCACGCCACCTCGACCCCGGTCGGCGACCCGAACGAGTACGAGGCTCTCAAGAGAGTCTTCGGCGCACGCATCGACGAGATCCCCGTGTCGGCGACCAAGGCGTCGACGGGTCATCTGCTCGGCGGAACCGGCGCGCTCGAAGCCGTCTTCACGATCCTCGCGCTGCGAGACCGCGTCGCGCCTCCCACGATCAACATGACGGAGCCAGACCCCGCCGTGCCGTTCAAGCTCTCGACCGAGCCTCAGCCGCTCGGCGACGGTGAGCTGCTGGCGATCAGCAACTCGTTCGGCTTCGGCGGGCACAACGCCGTCGTGGCGTTCCGCAGCGCGGACTGAGAAGCAGAAGTCAAAGCGGCCCTCGAGGAGACTCGAGGGCCGCTTCGTGTTCCCCACGGGGGCGAGGCTTCACCCTGCAGGCAGCGCGCTCGCGCCGGTGTCGGTGGTCACAGCGCCGGATCGCCGCGCACGCATGCTCGTGAAGATCGGCAGGAACCAGCCGATCAGCGGTCCCACGCCGAAGGCGAAGAGCAGCGTGCCCACGCCGACCGGGCCACCGAGCAGGAATCCGATCACGAGCACGCCCCCTTCGAGCAGCGTCCGGATCAGCCACACGGGTCGCCCCGTGCGCCTGACCAGACCGGTCATCAGCCCGTCTCGTGGACCTGGGCCGAAGTCCGCAGAGATGTACATTCCGGTGGCGAGGGACAGCAGCACCAGTCCGCACAGAAACAGGGGCAGTCCGGCCCACGGTGACGGCATCGGCGGGACCAGGGCGAGGGTGACATCAGCCGACGGTCCGAGCACGACGGCGTTCAGCAGGGTGCCGAGACCGACGCGCTGGCGCAGCGGGATCCACAGCAGCAGCACGATCCCCGCGATCAGGCACGTGACGAGGCCGAAACCGAGGCCGGTGCGCTCGGTGAGTCCGAGTGCCAGCACGTCCCACGGTGAGACCCCTACCTCCGCGCGCACCATCAGCCCCATGGCGGCCCCGTAGAGCACCAGTCCGCACACCAGCTGGGCTGAGCGCTCGACGAGATCGCGGCGGGACGAGAAGGCGATGGGAAGGAAGACGGATCGGAGCGACATGCCTACATGCTGGCGCCGGGAGAGCGCCCTCGAGCGAGGCCACTGTGCAGGAAGTGGCCCGGTTCTGCGATGCCACTCTGCGGCATGATGGAGTCATGTCCTCGCGTCTCGTCGAGCAGATCGGCCCGCGCAGTGCCGCAGGGGCGTCAGCCGCCGCTCTCTCCATGCAGATCCGCGCTCTCATCCTCGACGGTCGCCTCACTGTCGGAGAGAGGCTGCCCAGCGAGCGGGCCCTCGCCGCCGAGCTGAGACGGTCGCGTTCCACGATCACACGGGTGTACGACCTGCTGGAGGCGGACGGCTATGCCCTGCGCATGCACGGCGGCGGCACCCTGGTCGCGCTCCCGCACACGCGGACGACGCCGACGCCGGTCGACGGCGAGACGGGTTGGATCGACCTCTCCATCGCGTCGATGGACTCCACACCCGGTCTCTACGACGCCACAGTGCGCTCCCTCCCCAGGCTCGCGGCGATGCGCGGCACGAGTGGCTACTCGCTGCAGGGCCTTCCGGAGCTGCGGGATGCCATCGCCCGGCGCTTCACGCAGCGCGGTGCGCCCACCAGCGCCGACGAGATCATCGTGACGTCGGGCGCGCTCAACGGCATGAACCTGATCCTCGCGACCATCGGACGCCGTGGAGAGCGCGCGCTCGTCGAGCAGCCGACGTTCCCGCACGCCGTCGAGGCACTGCGACGCCATGGATATCGGACGGTTCCCACCCCCGTGGATGTCGACGGCTGGGATCCGGTCCACCTCATGGACGTCCTGCTGCGCGCCCGCCCGCACATCGGCTATCTCATCCCGGACTTCCACAATCCGACGGGAGCCAGCCTCGCCGATGAGGCGCGCGGGCGCGTCGCGGCCACAGCGCGGAGCGCGGGCACGCACCTCATCATCGACGAGACGACCGCCGAACTCGACATCGACCGGGGCTGGACCCCGGCTCCCCTGGCGGCGCACAGCCCGAAGATCATCACGATCGGGTCCATGTCGAAGATCGCCTGGGGAGGGATGCGCCTCGGCTGGATCCGCGCGGAGCGCGAACTCATCGCCCGCCTGCTCGCCGTCCGGCCATCGTTCGAGCTGGGCACGGCGCTGCTCGAGCAGTGCATCGCCGTCGAGCTGCTCGACGACATGCCCTCTCTCACCGCCCATGTGACGGCTCGTCTGCGCGCGGGGCGGGCAGCGGTCGCGACCGGTCTCGAAGCCATCAGCGATCTGCAGATGCCGCCGACACCCGGCGGACTGTCGGCCTGGCTGGACCTGGGCGCGCCCGTGTCGACACAGCTCTCGCTCGCGGCGCGTGAACGAGGCCTCGTACTCCCTCCCGGCCCGCGATTCGCGACCGCTGGGGTACTGGACCGTCGCCTGCGGATACCGATCACCCTGCCGCCGGAGCGCACGCTCGCCGCCATGGACCGCCTGCGCCTCGCGTGGGAGGACGTGTGCGACGGCACTGTCGCCCGCGCAGGCGAGCTTCCGCGGGCAACGGTCATCTGACGGACGCGACGGAGCCCCCTGCTTCCCCGCAGGGGGCTCCTGTCGTGTGCGGAGGATTCGCTTTCTCGGTCCCCGGGTGCGCTCACCGGGTCCCGGTACCGACGCCTCCTCCGCAGGTCTGGGTGCCGCGACGCGTCTCACGTGTCACGGGATGCCTAGCCCACCTTGTGCAGCCAGACGACATGGGTGTCGTCGCCCGCATGCCGGAACGGCTCGAGCTCCTCGTCCCACGCCGACCCGAGGGCGACGTCGAGTTCGCGCTGCAGTTCTGCCGCATTGCCGGCGGCGATCTCCATCGCGTAGCGGATGCGGTCCTCGCCGATCACGATGTTGCCTGCCGAGTCGGTCTGCGCGTAGTGGATTCCCAGGTCGGGCGTGTGCAGCCATCGGCCGCCCTCGCTGCCCGGTGTCGGGTCCTCCGACACCTCGAAGCGCAGGTGCTCCCAGCCGCGGATCGCCGTCGCGAGGGCAGCGCCGGTGCCGGCAGGACCGTCCCAGTAGAACTCGGCGCGGCGCGTTCCCTGCTGGACAGGCTGATCAGTCCAGTCGAAGCTGACGGCACGACCGACAGCGCGTCCGACCGCCCATTCGAGGTGCGGGCAGAGCGCGCGTGGAGCGGAGTGGATGAACACCACTCCGCGTGCGTATCCCGTCGCCATGATCTCTCCGTTTCATCAGGTACGTCTTCCCCTACGACCTGATCCGAAGATGCGGCGAGCTATGCGGTTGTACGGCGATTATCGCCCAGAACAGCAGGAATCACAACCGTGTCGTTCGATATGCCACGGCGGCCCCGGTCCTGAGGACCGGGGCCGCCGTGATGAGCCGATGCGGCTGCTTACGCCTCGCTCATCGCGAGCTTGGCCTGCTGGCCCTTCGCGGCGTAGTAGGCGGCGCGGGCGGCGTCGCGGCGGGCCTGCTCGGCGTAGCCCGCCTCGAGGACATCCTGCGGCACCTCGACCTGCTCGTGCTGGTCGGTGCCGTGGTACTTCTCGATGTAGGCGTCGAGCTCGGGGCCCGACTCCCACGAGGTGATGAGGCAGTAGCGCGGCTCGGTGCCGTTGTGCGTCGTGGCGTGCCACAGACGCTGGGTGTCGACGATGAGCTGAGCGCCCGCCGGAAGGGCGATGCGGTACTCGATGCTCGGGTCGGTGCGGTTCTCACGCAGGACGAAGTAGCTGTCCTTGTCATCGGTGAGGTTGAAGAATCCGCGCACGACCCAGCCGGTGCCGTCGGGGTTCAGACGGTTGTTGTCGTCCTGGTGCAGGTTGTAGAGGCACTCGCCGTACGGCGTCGGCTGCAGCTCGATGACGCGGCAGCGACCGACGTTGGCACCCGGCTCCTTGGCGCGGGCGGTGAGGGTCGGAGCGATCGCGGTCTGCGAGTCGATCCAGACGCCGTCCTTGTCGGTGCGCGGCGGCTTGTGGTTCCAGAACCCGTTGCATTCGATCTCGCCCTTGGCGCTGGCGAGCGGCGAGAAGCGGGTGTCGCCCGAAGACTTCCAGTCGACGTACTCGATGTCGAGCCATTCCTTCGGGTCCATCTCCCCGCCGTACGGGTCGAGGATGACGAATCCCTTGTCTTCGAGGGCTGCGGACTTGATGTATCCCATGATCTGAGTCATGTCCTTTCGTAATGGGCCAGCACGTTTTAACAGGCCCTACTTAGGCAAGCCTACATCCGGGCCCTGAACGCACCCGCTGGCAGGGCCGGAGAAAATGGCCGCGGGCTAGACTCGATCCGGCGGACCGTCACCCCGCCGCTCGGAGGAATCACGCAGCCATGGCAACGGCCACCAATGTCGAAGCACACGCAACGGGCACGATCCAGTGGCTCTCCGCCCCGACGACCAACATCGTCGTCCCGGTGTACCAGCGTCAGTACCGGTGGGACATCGGCGGCTGCGAGAAGCTGCTCGCCGACATCAGGGCCGTCGCCGGTGAGGACGACGGCCACCGGCACTTCATCGGATCGATCCTCTCGGGTCGCGATGCGGCATCGGAGGAGGATCGGGATGCCGAGACCGGCGACCTGATCCTCATCGACGGTCAGCAGCGCATCACGACGATCATGCTGCTGATCGCCGCGCTGCACCACGCTGTGCGCGACAGCGACTCCGCGCTGGCCGCCGAGCTCGAGCGGGTGCTGGTGCGCGCCGATGATCCGAGCCGCACCAAGCTGCGTCCGCATCACGCCTGGGCGGAGCTCTACGAGTCGGTCGTGCTCGATCGTCGTGGCGATGCGGACCGCGAGTCGCGATTCGACGACAACTACGCGTTCTTCCGCAGCCAGGTGCACGCCGACGAGGCGCCGTCGATCTGGCGCGGACTGCAGCGCCTCGAGCACGTCTCGATCACTCTCGGCCCCCAGGCGAGCGCCCAGCAGATCTTCGAGAGCCTCAACTCCACCGGCCAGCCGCTCCGCGATCACGAGCTGATCCACAACTACATCCTCATGGGCCTCTCGCACTCCGAGCAGCTGCGCATCGAGGAGGAGTTCTGGCTTCCGGTCGAGCAGCACACAGGAGAGACGATCGGCGCCTTCTGGCGGCACTATCTCGTCATGACCACCGGACGCGAGATCGATGCGGCGGGCGAGCACGGCGTGTACGCCGCGTTCCGGGCATCCTTCCCACGGGTCGATCTCGACCGGCTGCGCGACGACGCGGAGGTCTGGCGCGAGTATGCGGAGATCTACGGCATCCTTCTTGACCCGAGTCGGGAGCCGGATGCCATGATCCGCACCCAGCTGCGCAACGTCAACACGTTCGGCCGCACCGCGTACCCGCTGGTGATGAGCGCCTACGGCGACCACCACCGCGGCGTCATGACCCGCGACGAGCTCATCGAGGTGCTGGAGTGGATCCAGGCGCTGTTCCTGCGGCGCGCGATCGTCGGTCTGCCCAGTGACCGCCTGATCGCGCGACTGTGCCGCGCCCAGGCCGAGGGTCGCGACACCCTCATGCGCGCGATCGCGCGCATCACCCCGTCGGATGAGCGCATCAGCGCTGTGCTCAAGTACGGCGAGCTCCCCCACCCCGCATATGTGCTGGGTCGCATCGCAGGAGTCGAGGATCTCGCCGACTACGACGTGGAGACCATCGTCCCGCCGGTTCCCGCCACCTCATGGAGCGGCGACGGCGTTCGGGAGTGGAAGGAGTACAGCGAGGATGAGCAGAACGCTCACCGCGCGCTGACCCCGACTCTCGGCAACCTGACCCTGCTGGAGGATTCCCTCACGCTGCGTGTCTTCGGCGCGTCGTTCCCCGAGAAGCGCGACCTGGCCTACGCCCGGAGCGCGGTGCCCGCTACCCGTGAACTCGCCGGCATCCCCGCGTGGAACACGGCGGCGATCGCCGCGCGCACCGTGCGGCTGACCGAGGAGCTCGTGCGAATCTGGGCGCGGCCCGACGTGGAGGAGATCGACGACGACGGCCTGACCCCCGTGCTCGACGCAGTGCGCCGGCGCGGGTGGCCGGCCGGCTGGGATCGCGAGTTCGACTACTGCGAATACCGCGGAGAGCACTGGGAGATCAAGGATGTCCGCGCTCTGTTCAACCGCGTCTTCCGCCGTGCGTGGACCGACGACCGTCCCGCCGCCCTCGCCTACAGCGCCCGCCACGGTGGGCCCCTCTACAGCGAGATGGCGTGGAAGGGCCAGTGGGACGAATTCGACGAATCGCACTTCCTCTACATGGGCTGGGATTCGCACTACATGATGACCGCCCTGCAGGGGGTGCTGGAGGAGTCCGGCATCGCCTCGGAGGTGTTCGTGAAGTACTCGTACATAGGGAACGTGATGTGATGACCGCCACCACCGTCGTCCGGCGCATGCAGGACCTCACCGTCGAAGAGCACACGCTCACCCTGCCCCTGGTGTGGGACGACCCCGCAGACACGCGGACGATCGACGTCTTCGCCGCCGTCGTCAGCCGTGAGGGCGGCGAGGACCTGCCTTATCTCTTGTTCCTTCAGGGCGGCCCAGGGCACGAGGCACCCCGTCCCTTCCACGGGCCGTCGGCACCGTCGTGGCTCGATGCCGCACTCGTCGCGCATCGCGTGGTGCTGCTCGATCAGCGGGGCACCGGGCGCTCCACGCCGGTAGGCGACGGCGATCTGCAACGCGGCGCTGAGGCGGTCGCCGAGCACCTCACCCACCTTCGCGCGGATTCCATCGTCCGTGACTGCGAGGCGTTCCGGGCGCATCTCGGTGCCGAACGATGGAACGTGCTCGGTCAGTCGTTCGGCGGGTTCACGACGCTGGCGTACCTGTCGACCGACGCGTCGTCGCTCGAGCGCGTCTACATCACCGGGGGACTGAGCACCCTCGATCGCACGCCGGACGAGGTGTACGCGCTCTGCTATGACAAGATGCGCGATGCGTCAGAGCGGTACTACCGTCGCTTCCCCGAGCACCGCGACCGCATGCGCCGGCTTGCGGATCTCGCTCTCGCGGGAGAGATCGTGCTGCCCGACGGAGAGATCGTGTCGCTGTCGCGTCTGCGCTCGGCGGGTTCGGCGCTCGGCACCAACGACGGCTGGCAGACGCTCTGGTCGCTGCTCGAGCTCGATCCCGCGTCGAACGCCTTCCGCCACGACCTCGCCGCGGCGATGCCGTACGGCGGACGCAACCCGCTGTACTACGTGTTCCACGAATCGAGCTACGCCTCCGGTCACGCCACGCGCTGGTCAGCGGAGCGGGTCGAGCCCTCCGACTTCGCAGCGGACCCCACGCTCTTCACCGGCGAGCACATCCGCCGCGAGTGGACCGAGACGGTGCCCGCCTTCCGCCCCTGGCGCGACGTCGCACTTGCGCTCGCCGAGCACGAGTGGCCCAGGATCTACGACGCGGCCGCGATCGAGGCATCCGGAGCGGTGGGCGCCGCAGCGGTCTACGTGAACGATGTCTACGTGCCGTACGAGTACTCCATGGAGACCGCACGGCTGCTCCCTCGCGTGCGCACCTGGATCACCAGCGAACACGAGCACAACGGGCTGCGGGCCGGCGACGTGCTCCCCCGTCTGATCGATCTCGCGCACGACCGCCGAGTGCGCTGAGCCGCGACCGGTCAGCCGGCCGCGTCGCGCTCCTCGTCGTCCACGGGCACGACGATGCTCTGCTCGACCACGTCGGCGGGATCGGCGTGGATCCCGTCCGGCGCGGGATCGCTGACGGTACGCTCCGGGTCGACGGGTTCCTCAGCCTGCTCGCGCGTCTGCTCGAGGGCATCCGCCTCGGGGATCTCGTCCGTCGGGCCGTCCTGATATCCGCTCATGCTGTCCTCCTTCGCGATGGGTACCAAGCGTGACCCTCGACACTCGTCGCGTCAAGGGCGTGGCGTCGCCGGAACCGCAGCTCTACGGTGATCCGGATGACGCCCCAAGACGCATTCGCCTCCCGACGTCACGACGTGCGGGTGGGCACTTCGGGGTGGCGCTACCCTTCATGGCGCGGCGACTTCTATCCGGACGGGCTCGTGCAGCGGGCAGAGCTGAGCTACATCGGCGAGCACTTCTCGACCGTCGAGCTGAACGGGTCGTTCTACTCACTGCAGCGACCGCAGAGCTACCTCCGCTGGCGCTCGGCCGTGCCAGACGACTTCGTCTTCGCGGTCAAGGGCTCGCGCTACATCACGCACATGCTGCGGCTGCGCGATGCCACCACAGCCCTCGCGAACTTCTTCGCATCCGGAGTGCTCGCCCTCGGGCCGACCCTCGGCCCGATCCTGTGGCAGCTGCCTGAGCGACAGCGCTTCGAGCCCGACGTGCTCGAGGCCTTCCTCGACAGCCTGCCGCGCACGACGAGCGGGGCACGGGCCCTGGCCGAGCGTCATGACGAGCGGATGACAGGGCGTGTCTGGCTCGACGATGTCGATGAGCGACCGCTGCAGTACGCGCTCGAGCCCCGATCGGAGACCTTCGACGACCCGGCGCTCCTCGAGATCCTCAATCGCCGCGGAGTGGCGCTCGCCGTCGCCGACACTGCCGGCAGATGGCCGCAGTTCGGGCCAGGCGACGCCGATCTCGTCTACGTGCGCCTGCACGGAGCGTCTGAGCTCTACACGAGCGGATACTCGGCCGAAGAGCTGCAGACGTGGGCCGGTCGCTGCTGCCGCTGGGCCGACGCCGGCGGCGGACGCGATGTCTGGGTCTACTTCGACAATGATGCGCGCGGGCACGCGCCGCACGACGCGCTTGCGCTCGCCCGGCTGGTCGGCGACGCACCGCCGCCACGGTGAACTCCGGCGCTCATCTGCGGGAGCGTCGCAGCCGACGTGCCAGGCGCTCATCCGCCAGGTCGTTCTCAGCCGTCTTCTCCAACCGGGCGGTGTCGCGCAGGGGGACCTGCAGCTCGCGCTCGGCGGGCACACCCCGTCGCAGCTCGCGCACGCGCTCGAGCTCGGCATCGAAGAGGGCACCCACAAGCAGGGCGATATTGCCGATCCACAGCCACAGAAGGAAGATGACGATCCCTGCGAACGAGCCATAGAGCCGGTCATAGTCCGCGAGATTGCTGACGTAGAAGCCGAAGCCGAGGGATGCCACGGCGAACGCTCCGATGGCGACCAGCGCACCGACGCTCATCAGGCGGAACCTCGGATGGGCGATGTTGGGTGCGAAGTAATAGAGGATCGCGACGATGAGGCACACCACCAGCACCACTGCCGGCCAGCGCGCGATCCGCCAGACCGTCAGAGCGACCTCACCGGCCCCCAGTACGCTGCCGAGCGACTGAGCCAGCGGCCAGCTGAGGGCTGCCAGGCCGCAGGCGATCATGACGAGCACGAAGACCGCGAGCGTGACGAGCAGGTGGGTCGGCTTCGCCTTCCAGAACATGCGCCCCTCGGGAACACCATAGATCCTGTTCATCGCCCTGCCGAGAGCCGTCACGTACCGGGCGACCGACCACAGCGCGAAGACGAGGGCGAGCACCAGGAGCCAGCCGGCGCCCGCCGTCCATGCCACCTCCTCCAACGGCCGCCGCAGCGCCCGCACGATGTCAGCGGGAGCGACTGCGCTCAGCACGTCCAGCACCGCCTTGGCGGCTCCCCGCTTCTCACCGAACACCCCGATGACAGCGAACGCCGCAATCAGAGCGGGGAACATCGCGAGAAGCGCGTAGAACGTCAGGCCTGCGGCCGCGTCCGGCGAGTAGGTGCGGAAGAAGCCCCGCGCCACCCTTCGGACGATGAGCGCGGTGGCCTCTCTGCGCTCGCCGTCGCTATGCGTGTCACCGGTGTCCGGCGCGTCTGTCCCCATCCGTACAGGATGCCCCATCCTCGTTGTCGCGCCATCGGCCTTGCGGCGGCCCGAGCGACGATGCTAGCCCCACAGCGCCGCGGGTCAACCCCTTTGCTCGGCCCGTTCGGTGCAGGCACGGTGGAGAACGGAAAGGAGCTGTCATGTCGAACATCCACGAGCAGCCCGATGAAGAGCCCACCACGGAGGAGCTCGAAGAGCCCAGCACCGAGAAGGAGCCAGGCGAGGAGCCGAAGGTCGAGCGCCCCGCCCAGCCCGAGCCCGACCACGAAGCTGTCGGTATCGGCGTCATCGGCGGCCCGCAGAGCGATACCGCCGACGACGGCCGGGCTCACCCCGACGGCGATCAGTCCGACTGAGCCTGCGCGCGGAGCGAGCTTCGGCCGGCCTCGAAGGCGTGCAGGATGTGCTCGCTCGCCCACCCGTCGATGGTGAGGCAGGCCGAAGCTCCGAACAGGATGTCGTCGAGCAGGTCCGGTTCATCTTCAGCGAGCGAACCGGCCAGGTCACGGCCCGCGATCTGCTCGTGGACCGCGTCGGCCTCCACGTGCTCGTCGTAGTACGCCGCGACGTCATCGCCGAAGCCGACCCGCCGCAGCCCCTCCGCTATCGCCCGGCACGGCAGCGATGACGTCATCTCGAAAGCGGCGAGGTGACCGACGGATGCCCCACGCAACCGCCGGTTCACGCCGAACATCGTCATCAGGTTGAACGAGGCGAGGGTGATCGCCGGCACCTGGTCGACGTATGCGCCATAGGTGTCGTCGAGCCCGGCTCCGCGCATGGCGCGGGCGAACATGACCTGGTGCATGCGCTCGAAGCGACCGCCCCCGTACTCGTCGGCCTGGATCTCGATGAGCGCGGCCTTGGCACGTCCCGTGAGCCGCGGGATGGCCCACGAATGGGCATCGGCTTCGCGCAGGGTGTAGATGCTCCGCTGGATGAGCAGCTCGCGCGCCTGATCGATGTCGGCCTTCCGGCTGATGAAGTGCGAGAGGCTCGGCCCCGGCTGCGGAGCTGTCAGCGCGAACAGCGCCGCGGCGACCGACTCACGCGTCAGTTCAGGCGTGTCGGGCAGCGGAACCGACGCGCGGACGGCGTCTTCGAATGCTCGCTCGAGCGCGGCGCGGGCGGTGAGCAGCGAGGCATCCCACTCCCAGTTCGCGCTGAACTCGGGCAGAGAGCCGTACGCCACCGCGTACAGGAGGAACAGCGACAGCTGCACATCGTCGTCGGTGATCGGGTCCTCGACCAGCACCGCTTCTCGTGCGAACTGTGGCAGCGCCTCAGCCCGATCCGGGGCTCGATCCAGCAGCACCTCCAGCAGTTCGCTGCTGAGCGGACCGCGCGCGGTGATGGCGGAGGTGCTCTGGTCGGCGGAGAGGCTGAGCGTCATGGTGCTCCTTCGTCAGGCTGATCCGGTCAAGGATCCGGTGTTCCCGCCACCCTAGGACTCGGCACCCGGACGGTGACAGGCCTTGACACGGCCCCGTGCGGGTCGTCAAGACCCTGCCGCGCGTCGGCTGGGCGGGCCACACTCGGAAGACACCGCGACGAGGAGCCCGTATGACCACGACGAGCGACACACCCACCATCACCGCATGCACGGACGGGCCGCTGCTCGTGCGCGGAGATGTCGATCTGCAGACGGCGGCGGGGCGCCCGGTCGAGCGCCACCGTCGGACGATCGCACTGTGCCGGTGCGGGCTGTCGTCGATCAAGCCGTTCTGCGACGGCGCGCACAAGACGTCCGGCTTCCGCAGCGACGACTGAGCGGGGTGCTGACGAGAGTAGGGCGGGTCGGACTTGAACCGACGATCGTTGGGTTATGAGCCCACTGCCTTAACCAGCTTGGCCACCGCCCCGTAGGTCACCAGCTTATCGTCCCCTGCACTGCCTACTGCGTCTGCGCATGCGCGTGCGTGCGCGTGTGCTCGAGGTAGATCCCGGCGTTCGCGAGCAGGCCGCGACGCTCTTCATCCGTGAGCGGGCGGCGAACCTTCGCCGGCACTCCGGCGACGAGCGAGCCGTCGGGCACCTGGGTGCCGCCGAGCACCACCGCGCCGCCCGCGATGAGGCATCCCGCGCCGATCACCGCACCGCTCAGCACCACTGCGCCCATTCCGACGAGCGATCCGTCGCCGATCGTGCAGCCGTGCACGACCGCGTTATGGCCGACCGATACATCGTCGCCGATGATCACCGGATGCTCGCTGTCGACGTGCACCGACACGTTGTCCTGCACGTTGCTGCGCGCTCCGAGTGTGATCGATGCAGAGTCGCCGCGCAGCACGGCGTTGTACCAGACACTCGCCGCGTCGCCGAGGGCGACGTCTCCGACGATGCGCGCACCGTCGGCCACGAACGCGTCGGCCGCGATGCGCGGAACCTGGTTTCCGAGGGCGATGACAGAAGCCTGAGCGGAGATGGTCATGAAGGTGAGACTACCCTCAGTTCCGCGTGTTTCCGCGGCAGAACGGGCGGGTAAGCGTTGCCTACGCTTGCTTGCGGAATGGTTCTGGCTGAGTAGCGTTGTAGTCACAGGACGTGACACGAGACACCCGGAGGTTCACATGAGCAACGCCCAGACCGTTCCCAGCATCGCCGTCGACCCGACCGTCGCTGCGGCCGCAGCGCAGTTCCTCTCCCCCGTGGTGCACGGTCTTCAGGCGCTCACCGTCAACGGCAAGCAGGCGCACTGGCACGTGCGCGGTGCGAACTTCGTCGGCGTGCACGAACTGCTCGACACCATCGTCGAGCACGCCGGCGAGTTCGCCGACACCGCCGCAGAGCGCATCGTCGCCCTCGGACTGCCGATCGACGCACGCGTGCAGACCGTCGCCGAGAAGGCCGGTCAGACCGCCGTTCCCGCCGGTTTCGAGCAGTCCGCCGAGCTGATCCGCGCCGTCATCGGCGACATCGACGCGATCCTCGTCGACGTGAAGGCGGCCGTCGACGGTCTCGACGAGGTCGACCTCACCAGCCAGGACGTCGCGATCGAGATCCAGCGCGGTCTCGAGAAGGACCGCTGGTTCCTCATCTCGCACATCGCCGCCTGAGGCGACAGATGAAGAGAAGGGCACCGCAGCGACGCGGCGGTGCCCTTCTCTTCATCTGCGGAGACGTCAGGACAGATGGGTGAGCCTGCCGCCCAGCACGGTGGCGGCCACCGGCATCCGGCTCAGCGCGGAGCGATCCGCGGTCAGCGGGTCGGCGTCGCACAGCACGAGATCGGCGATGCCGCCGATCTCGATCTCGGTCTCGCCATGGCGGCTGCTGGCCCGCAGCGCCGAATCGACGCTCACGCGCTCGTTCGGCTGCCACGGCTCGCGGTCATCGCCCGTGCGGTGCACCGCCGCCGCGATCGTCAGCCACGGGTCGAGCGGAGCGACCGGGGCGTCCGACCCGAAGCGCACCGGTATGCCCGCTGCGATCAGCGAGGCGAGGGGGTGGCTCAGTGCCTGCTGATGCTGCCAGAGACTCCCGACCATGTCACGGTCATCGACGGCGTGCTCGGGCTGCACGCTGGCGATCACGCCGAGACGCGCGAACCGCGCGAGGTCGGCGTGCCGCACCAGCTGCGCATGCTCGATGGTTCCCCGTGCCTGGGTGAAGGTGAACGCGTCGAGCGCCGATGCGACCGCTCGGTCTCCGATGGCGTGGACGGCCACATCGATGCCCGACGCTGTCGCGAGGGTCAGCAGGTCGCGAAGGCGATCGGGTTCGATCGTGAGCACGCCGAAGTTGGAAGGATCGTCGTCGTAGGCGTGCGAGCACGCCGCCGTGCGGGTGCCGAGAGATCCGTCGGTGATGAGCTTGAGAGGGCCGACGTGAACGAGACCACAGGTTCCCGGCAGCTCCTCCCCCGTCCGCAGACCACGCTCGATCGCGCGTGCCAGGTCTGCTGCGTAGAAGGCGAACTCCACCCTGTGCGCATCGAATCCGGCATCCGCCCGGCGCCGCCAGGCCTCCGCATTCCATGCCATATCGAAGTCGACCAGCCCGGTGACGCCCCGAGCAGCTGCACGATCGGCGGCACGACGCACCGCAGCGTCTGCCATGAGATCATCCGCCGCGTTGAGCCGGCGCGAGATCTCGAACGCGTCCTCTTCGCGAAGCATCCCATCGACGGTCGGCGCGAAGCCCTCCCGCCGGAATGCGGCGGTGTTCAGCCACACGCTGTGCACGTCGGCATTGATCAGGTACGTCGGCTCCTCACCCGTGCGCTCGTCGAGCAGCGCCAGCGACGGGCCATCCGGCCAGAGCGCGTCACGCATCCCTGCGCCGACGCGACGGCCGTCAGCGAGGGCCTCGGCGTCTCCCATCGTGCGAGCGGCCTGGACCGCCGATCGCATGTCACCGAGGGGCGTGCGATCCGCGTTCAGCGCCCACTGCACGGTGTGCACATGGTGATCCCAGAGGCCTGCCACGACTCGGCGTCCCTCGCCCTCGAGCACCGCCCCCGCGTGTCGCAGCGCGCCGGTCGGCGCGACATCGACGATGCGCCCGCGCTGCAGGACAAGATCCACGGGCTCATCACCGAAGGTCAGCGCCAGCGGACCGCTCAGACGCACCGCGCGGACGACGTCGACCCGGTCACCACGGGCGATCACGAGTCGCGCCCCTGACGTGAATCGCGAGCGCGCCGCATCTCGGCTGCCAATGCCGGATCGGCGTAGGGACCTGCACCCTCCAGGGCGGCGATCACCTCGTCGACGGTCTGCGCCGGCTTGTTCTGGCTGAGCTTGCGCTTGGCGACGACCTTCGAGGGAGTCAGCCGGAACCCGACGGTTCCGGCGGCGAGACGAGTCACGAACGCGTCGTCGTTGGGCAGATGCCACATCCCCCGAGGGCTCGGCATCCGATTCTCGAAGATGTCGACCATGCGCTCGAGCACCCGCAGGTTCTCGGCGTCGGAGAGGATCTCGGGAACGCCGCTGAGGTGCACCGAGACGTAGTTCCACGTCGGCACGGCCTGGACGTCGCCGTACCATCCGGGCGAGATATAGCCATGGGGGCCTTGGAAGGTGAGCAGGATCTCCCGCTCGCCGAGCCCGTGGATCAGATCGTCGGGCCGGCCGACGTGCCCTACGACGGTGAGGTCATCGCGCTCGTCATCGAGGAGCACGACGTAGTGGGAGGCGACCAGGCCGTCGTCTGCGTCGCTGACGAGAGTCGCCCACGGGTTGAGGTCGATGATCCGACGCAGTTCGGCCGGGTCGGTCATGGCGAAGCTGGGATTCTGACGCACCCCACCAGCCTATGACCGCCCCGGCCGAAGCACGGTTCACGCCTTGGGCTTCACCACGGGGACGGCCTGCGTCTTCCAGTCTTCGAACGCCTGATCGCCCGCCATGAAGGCGTTGACCTGATCCGGCGTCGCGATCAGCTTCGGGTCGTTGTCGAGGTACTTCTTCGTCTCGCGCGCGACGAGCCCGGAGAGGATCAGCAGACCCAGCAGGTTGGGCAGAGCCATCAGACCGTTCATCACATCCGAGAAAGCCCACACCACCCCGAGCTGCACGGTGCAGCCGACGAAGACGACGAGCGAGAACAGGATGCGGAACGGCATCACGGCCCTGCGGCCGATCAGACGCTCGATGCTGCGCTCACCGTAGTACGACCAGCCGAGGATCGTGGAACCCGCGAACAGCACCAGACCGATCGTGACGATGTAGTGGCCCCAGTCGCCCGGCAGCCCGTGCGAGAATGCCTCACCGGTCATCAGGGCGGCGCTGATCTGCTCGCCGGTCTCGGAGTCCTTCATGTTCCAGACGCCGGTCGTGATGATGACCAGGCCGGTGCAGGTGACGACGATGATCGTGTCGATGAAGGTCTGGGTCATCGACACCAGACCCTGACGCACCGGGTGGCTGGTCTTCGCAGCGGCGGCCGCGATCGCGGCCGAGCCCATACCGGACTCGTTCGAGAAGATGCCTCGCGCGACACCCATCTGCACCGCGATGATGATCGCCGATCCGGCGAAGCCGCCGACAGCGCTGCTGCCGGTGAAGGCGTCGGTGAAGATTTGGGCGAAAGCGGCCGGAACGCCGCCGATGTTGGCGATGAGGATGTACACGGCGCCGAGCACGTAGAAGATGATCATCACGGGGACGAGACCGGCGGTGACGCGGCCGATCGACTTGATGCCGCCGACGAGGACGAGCATCGCGAACACCGTGAGCACGATCCCGGTGACCCAGGTGGGCACGCTGAAGCTGTTCTCGAGGTTCGCCGAGATCGAGTTCCCCTGGGTCATGTTGCCGATGCCGAAGCAGGCGATGACGGCGGCCACCGCGAAGAAGATCGCCAGGAACTTGCCGAACGGGCCGGGGATCCCTCGCTCGAGGTAGTACTGCGGCCCGCCCGACTTCTCGCCTGCGGCGTCGGTGGTGCGGAAGCGCACGCCGAGGAACGCCTCGGAGTACTTCGACGCCATGCCGAGGAGCCCGGTCACCCACATCCAGAAGAGCGCACCGGGGCCGCCGATGCCGATAGCCGTGGCGACGCCGACGATGTTGCCGGTGCCGACGGTGGCCGCGAGTGCCGTGGTGAGCGCCTGGAACTGCGAGATGTCGCCGTCGGAACCGGGGTCTCTGCGGGTGAACAGGCCGAGACGCAGCGCCGCGCCGAGGCGGATGAACTGCAGTCCGCCCAGGCGGATCGTGAGGTAGAGGCCGGTGCCGAGAAGCAGCGGGATGAGGACCCACGGTCCCCAGATCCAAGAGCTGATGTTCTCGAGCACGGCCTGCAGGCCGGTAAGGTCCATGGGGTCTCCTGTCGTGCGGCGTTGCGAACGGACTCAGCCATCTTATTCACAGCGTGCACTCAGGTTCGATCCCCGACGATCACGCGTCGCGATCAGCGCTGGCAGGAGGGGCACCAGTAGAGCTTGCGAGCCCCGATCTCCTCGAGAGCTATCTCGGTGCCGCATACCCGGCACGGAAGCCCGGCGCGGTGATACACCCAGTGCCGGTCGTCACGGCTCGCCATCGCGGCCCGATACGCGTCGCCCGAGAGTCCGTCCATCGTCATCATCTGGCCGGTCTCCACGCCGATGGCGAGAAGCCGGACCCAGTCCCGCCACAGCTCGCGCACGGTCTCCTCGGGCACGTCCCGCCCAGGCGTGTGCGGTTCGAGCCGCGCGCGGAAGAGCATCTCGGCGCGGTAGACATTGCCGATGCCGCTGACCACCGACTGATCCATGAGCAGCAGGGCGATCGGCGTGGGCTTCCGGCGCACGATGCGCACGAATCGCTCCTCGCCGTCGGCGACGTCACCCACGAGCGGATCGGGTCCGAGTTTGGCGATCGTCGCGAGCATCTCGTCGGTGGTCTGCAGCACGCACGCGGTCGGTCCGCGCAGGTCGGCGCAGGTCGTGTCGTTCAGCAGGCGCAGACGCACCTGGCCGACCACGGGCGGGGGCCACTCGTCGCCCTCGTCGACGAGGCCCCTGGTCTGCTCGGACATGCGCACGTGCACTCGTGACCGGCGCGGGGCGCCGATCGAGGTCAGGGAGTTCTCGCCTGCGTCGTCGTAGATGGCCTCGACATCACCGGATTCCAGATCGGTGCCGCGCTGATTCGTCTGCCCCATGCGTCCGTTCGCGGATGCGATGGTCGCGTCCGCCACGATCTCGCCGGCGAAGTCCCAGGCGCCGTACAGCCCCAGGTGCACCCGCAACCACACGGCGTCTTCGAACTCGAGGAACATCTGCTTGCCGACTGCCATGGCGCGCAGCATCTCGCGGCCGTCGAGCACCGCGGCCCCTTCGGCGAAGCGGCCCTGCGGACTGGACGCCTGGACCGGCCGATCGACGAAGTTGCGCGAGAACTGGCGGGCGATGCGGTGGACGGAATGGCCCTCTGGCATGTCAGGCCCGCGGGTCGGGCAGCAGCGACCCGTCCTTCTCGAAGTCGGCGATCTGGCCGATGCGGCGCACGTGCCGCTCGTCACCAGGGAACGGCGTGGCGATGAACAGGTCGATGAACGCGATGACCTCTTCGAAGGTGTGCTGACGGGCGCCGATCGAGATGACGTTCGCGTCGTTGTGCTCGCGTGCGAGCTCTGCGGTGGAGAGGTTCCAGACCAGGGCCGCGCGGATGCCCTCGACCTTGTTCGCGGCGATCTGCTCGCCGTTGCCCGAGCCGCCGAAGACGACGCCGAGTGCCTCGACGCCTGCGCGCTGATCCGCGACGACCGCCTGCGCCGCGCGGATGCAGAACGCCGGGTAGTCGTCGAGCGCGTCGTACTCGACGGGACCGTGGTCGATCACGTCGTGCCCGGAACTGCGGAGATGCTCCTGCAGACGGGTCGAGAAGTCGAGTCCGGCGTGATCGGTGGCGATGTGGATGCGCATGAGCACCATCCTATTTCGACGTGCGGTCCCGAGAGCCGGAGCCCTCCGAGGGTCGAGGACCGGCGGCCGTGAGGATCAGGGCGCGATGCCTGCCGCCGCGGGCTTGAATCCGGCGCGGATGTTCTCGCAGCAGCCTGGTCGGCAGACGTCGAACCACGGGCCCAGGTCGGTGACGTGGGCGCGGTCCGCGGCCGGCCTGCCCTCGAGGCGCTCCTGGATCAGGTCGACGATGCCGGCGACGAATGCGGGCGAGACGCCGGGCGTGGCGGTGCGGGCGAAGCGGAGCCCCGCTTCCTCGGCAGCCTCCTTCGCCTCGGTGTCGAGGTCCCAGAGAACCTCCATGTGGTCGCTCATGAACCCGACCGGAACCACGACGACGGCTCGGCGCCCGCGCTCGGGCAGCTCGCCGATGACGTCGCACACGTCGGGCTCGAGCCATGGCTGGGATGCCGGGCCGGAGCGAGACTGGTAGACGAGCTCCCAGGGCACGTCGGCGGCGGCCGGCGCGAGCTCAGCGACACGCGCCATCACCCAGGCTGCGACCGCTTCGTGCTGCACGGCGTACGCGCCGCCCTCACCCCAGTCGATGTCACGGGGACCTGACCGCACGGCGTCATCCATCGGGATGCTGTGCGTGGAGAAGAGCACCTGGATCTGCTCTGCGGGCAGCCCCTCGTCGAGCCGCTCGCGCACGGCGTCGTGGACGCCCTCGACGAAGGCCTGCACGAACCCCGGGTGATCGAAGAAGGGACGGATCTTGTCGATCGTCACGACACCATCCAGCTCGGTGCCGTCGAGGATCCGGGAGAAGTCCTCGCGGTACTGACGGCAGCTCGAGAAGGAGCTGTAGGCGCTGGTCGCGAACGCGAGAAGAGCTGTGTCGTCGTTCGATGCGGCCTCGGCGACCGCCTCCTCGAGGTACGGCGCCCAGTTGCGGTTGCCCCAGTAGACCGGCAGGTCGATCGATCGCGCCGCGAGCTCGGCTTCGAGCGCCGCCTTGAGCGCACGGTTCTGCGCATTGATCGGACTGATCCCGCCGAAGTGGCGGTAGTGGTGCGAGACGTCCTCGAGGCGCTCGTCCGGGATGCCGCGGCCGCGCGTGACGTTGCGCAGGAACGGGATCACGTCGTGCTGGCCCTCCGGACCGCCGAAACCGGCGAGCAGGATGCCGTCGTAGGCGACGGGAACCTCGATGTGCGCCGAGCCTGCGGATGCGGCCGGCGACGCGTGCGGGACGACGATCTTCTCTGGGGAGCTCACGTGGTACATCCTGTCACCGACTCTCTATGAGCCAGCATCGAGGTCTGCGCACGCCCGCGGCGCTGGCGTAGGCTGTCATGGTTGCCGTCGGCGCCAGCAGCGTCGATGCACCTCGACATCCCCTCCACCCATGGGAGAAGACAGCTGTGCCTGGAGAAAACCTCACCCGTACCGAAGCGCAGGAGCGCCGTGCCGTCATCGACACGCAGTCGTACGAGATCTCGCTCGACCTGACCAAGGGCGCGGAGGTGTTCGGCTCGCGCAGCGTCGTCCGATTCACCGCCACGCCAGGCGCCTCGACGTTCATCGACCTGATCGCGCACGAGGTGCGCGAGATCACGCTCAACGGCGAGCAGGTCGACCCGAGTGCCGCCTTCGCCGACTCGCGCATCGCCCTCGATGACCTGCAGGCCGAGAACGTGCTCATCGTCGACGCCGACTGCCTGTACACCAACACCGGCGAGGGTCTGCACCGCTTCGTCGATCCGGTCGACGGCGAGGTGTACCTCTACTCCCAGTTCGAGGTCCCCGACTCGCGCCGTGTGTTCGCCGTGTTCGAGCAGCCCGATCTCAAGGCCACGTTCCAGTTCACCGTGACTGCTCCTTCTGCGTGGAAGGTCATCTCGAACTCCCCCACCCCCGAGCCCATCGTGCACGACTCGTCGTCCGGCTCGGAGGGCGTGGCGACCTGGGGCTTCGCCCCCACCCCGCGCATCTCCTCCTACATCACCGCACTCGTCGCCGGGCCCTACGAGTCCACATTCTCGGAGCTGACCAGCGCCTCGGGCAAGGTCATCCCGCTCGGCGTATACGGCCGCAAGAGCCTGTGGCAGCACCTCGACGCCGACTACATCTTCGACAAGACGCGCCAGGGCTTCGAGTACTTCGAGGCGAAGTTCGGCGTTCCGTACCCGTTCGAGAAGTACGACCAGCTGTTCGTGCCGGAGTTCAACGCCGGTGCCATGGAGAATGCGGGCGCGGTGACCTTCACCGAGACCTACGTGTTCCGCAGCAAGGTGACCGACGCCGTCAAGGAGCGTCGTGTCGTGACGATCCTGCATGAGCTGGCGCACATGTGGTTCGGCGACCTGGTCACCATGAAGTGGTGGAACGACCTCTGGCTGAACGAGTCCTTCGCCGAATGGGCGTCGACCATCGCGACGGCCGAGGCCACCGAGTGGAAGGCCGCCTGGACGACCTTCAACGCCATGGAGAAGACGTGGGCCTACCGTCAGGACCAGCTGCCGTCGACCCACCCGATCGTCGCCGAGATCAACGACCTCGAAGACGTCATGGTCAATTTCGACGGCATCACGTACGCCAAGGGCGGCTCGGTCCTCAAGCAGCTGACGGCCTGGGTCGGCATCGACGCGTTCTTCGCCGGCGTCGGCCAGTACTTCCAGAAGCACTCGTGGGGCAACACCGAGCTGAGCGACCTTCTCACCGAGCTCGAGGCGACCAGCGGGCGAGACCTGACCACCTGGGCGAAGAAGTGGCTCGAGACCGCGGGAGTGAACACACTCGCCCCGGTGATCGTCGAAGACGCTGCCGGCGCCATCACCCGCTTCGCGGTGACGCAGACGGCTCCGGCCGACTATCCGACCATCCGTCCCCACCGTCTCGGCATCGGCTTCTACAACCTCGCTGATTCCGACGGCCGCTCCGAGCTGGTGCGCACCCACTATGTCGAGGTCGACATCGACGGCGACCGCACCGAGGTCCCCGAGCTGCAGGGCCTCGAGCGTCCCGATATGGTGCTGCTCAACGACAACGACCTCGCCTACGCGAAGATCCGCCTCGACGAGCGCTCGCTCGCCACGGCGATCGAGCACCTCTCCGACATCTCCGACCCGCTCGCGCGGTCGCTGGTGTGGGGTGCGGCGTGGGATCAGACGCGGGATGCCGAGACCGCGGCCTCCGACTACATCGACCTCGTGCTGGGAAACATCGGCCACGAGACCGAGTCGACCACGGTGCGCACCACGCTCGCCCAGCTGCAGCTCGCCGCGAACATCTACGTCGCTCCCGGCTCTCGCGCCGCTGCCCGTGAGAAGGTCGCCGATGGTCTGTGGGCACTCGCTCAGCAGGCGGAGGCAGGCAGCGACAGCCAGCTGCAGCTGGTCACGGCCTTCGCCAACTCGATCGCCACTGCCGAGCACGCGGGCATCGTCGGTCGTCTGCGCTCAGGCGAAGAGAGCCTGCCCGGTCTCGAGATCGACGCTGACCTCTCCTGGCTGCTGCTCGTCGGCCTCGCCGCCGCCGGCGCGACCGACGCCGCCGCGATCGATGCCGCACTCGCTGCCGACAACACGTCCAAGGGCGGCGAGTTCGCCGCTCAGGCGCGAGCCGCCCTGCCGACCGCTGAGGCCAAGCAGGCCGCGTGGTCGTCGCTCATCGACAACAGCGATCTGCCGAACACGATCGTGCGGTCGGCCGCGCTCGGCTTCGTGCACCCCTCCGGCGTCGAGGTCCTCGGCCAGTTCATCCCGAAGTACTTCGAGATGCTGCTTCCCATCTGGGAGGAGCGCACCTACCAGATCGCCGACTACCTGGTGGTCGGCCTTTACCCGCGCTCGCTCGCCAGCGTGGAGCTCCGCGATGCGACCCGCGCCTGGCTCGCCGAGAACCAGGATGCGGCCCCCGCGCTGCGCCGCCTCGTGCACGAGAACCTCGCCGACGTCGAGCGGGCCCTCGCCGCCCAATCGCGCGACGCAGAGGACTGATCGCGCGAACGGATGCCACAGGGGAGGGCCTCAGCTCACACAGTGTGCGCTGAGGCCCTCTCGGTACGATCGAGATGATGAACACGTACCTCGCGGCAGCCGACGATCAGGCGCCGAAGACCACCTGGGAGAAGATCCTCGCAGTGCTCGTCGACATCGGCTGGAACGCCCTCACGGTGGCGATCATCATCGCCTCGTGCGTCGTGGCGGCATTCGTGCTGCGCGTCGTCATCCGTCGTGTGGTCACGCGCATCGTCGACAGCGCCAAGACCAAGGCCAGGGTCGACGACACCCAGGCCCTCGAGCGGTCGCCGCTCGCAGACATGCGTCTCGTGCAGCGGACCCGCACCCTCGGCACGATCCTGACGAACATCGTCAACGTCATCCTCGCGGTCGTCGCGATCGTTCTCATCGTCAACCACCTGAACAGAGACCTCCTGGGCTCGCTCACGCTGCTCACCGCAGCGGTGGGCGCGGGTCTCGGCTTCGGTGCCCAGAACATCGTCAAGGACGTGCTCAACGGACTCCTCCTCGTCGCCGAGGACCAGATCGGCATCGGAGATGTGGTCGACCTCGGTCTGGCGTCCGGGGTGGTCGAATACGTCAGCGTGCGGATCACACAGGTGCGCGACGTGAACGGCACGCTCTGGTACGTGCGCAACGGCGAGGTCACCCGCATCGGCAACATGTCGCAGGGGTGGGCCCGGGCCATCGTCGATCTGGGCGTCGCCCCCGACGCCGATCTCGAAGTCGTCGAGAAGAGCATGCTCGAGACCGCGCAGAACCTGGCGAAGGACCCGAAGTGGCGCACCAGGATCATCGCGAAGCCCGAGATCTGGGGGCTCGAGAGCGTCGACGGCGACGCACTGGTGGTCAGAGTGGTGATGAAGACGCGCGCGAACGCCATGGACGACGTCTCACAGGAGCTGCGGCGCCGACTGCGTGCAGACCTCGTCGAGAAGGACATCGGCGTGCCGCGCCTCGCGGCCGTCACGCTGTCGGGTCTCGACGGGGCGCGCCGCGTTCGGGGTGCGAATCCCCCGGTCACCAAGCCGAACCCGGTGACCGGGGTGCCTCGCGTCGTCGACCGCGGCATCTGGCGGCGCAAGAAGACGACCGACGAGGAAGGCGGCGCACAGTGACGTTCTACGACGAGGTCGGCGGCCAGCCCACGTTCGAGCGGCTCGTCGCCGTGTTCTATCGCGAGGTCGCGCTCGATCCCGTCCTCAAGCCGATGTACCCCGAAGAAGACCTCGGTCCTGCGGCCGAGCGGCTGACGTGGTTCCTCGCCCAGTACTGGGGCGGGCCGAGCACGTACGGCGAACAGCGGGGTCATCCGCGTCTGCGCATGCGGCACGTGCCGTTCCACATCGATCCCGATGCACGAGACCGCTGGCTCCGGCACATGCGCACGGCACTCGACGAGATCCAGCTCTCGCCGATGCACGAGGCGACGCTGTGGGACTACCTCGAGCGCGCCGCATATGCCATGGTGAACACATTCGAGCCCTCGGGCATCGGGACGACCCCGCAGGGCCGCCCGACGCTCGAGCACCGCGCCGCCCCGGAGTCGACGGAGACCGCATGACACCCCTGCCCACCACCCCCGCGTCCGATGTTCTCGTGATCGGGTGGGGGCTGGCGGGGCTGGTGTCGGCCGCCGAGGCGCTCGCGGCGGGAAGGCGCGTGACCCTGATCGATCAGGAGCCGCGCCAGAACCTCGGCGGGCAGGCATGGTGGTCTTTCGGCGGGCTCTTCCTGGTGGACTCGCCCGAGCAGCGCAGGATGGGCATCCGCGACTCTCTCGACCTGGCACGACAGGACTGGTTCGGGAACGCCGGCTTCGATCGCGATGAGGACGCCTGGCCGAGGCGGTGGGCCGAGGCCTACCTCGAGTTCGCCGCGGGCGAGAAGCGCGCCTGGCTCCGAGAGCGCGGAGTCGGCTTCTTCCCTGTGGTCGGCTGGGCCGAACGGGGCGGCAGCGGCGCGATCGGGCCCGGCAACTCAGTGCCGCGGTTCCACATCACCTGGGGCACCGGCCCTGGCATCCTGGCCCCCTTCATCGCCGCGATCGAGCGAGCCGAGGCCGACGGGCGGGCGACGATCCTGCCACGGCACCGGGTGTCGGATCTGATCATCGAGTCCGGCGCTGTCGTCGGTGCCAGGGGTGTCGTACTCGCAGACACGCACGCACCCCGCGGCGTGCCGACATCGCGCGAGCAGGTGGCTGATTTCGAGGTGAAGGCGGATGCCGTGATCGTCGCCTCCGGCGGCATCGGCGGCGATCACGATCTCGTCCGTGCCTTCTGGCCCGACCGCCTCGGCACCCCGCCGACGCGCATGCTCACCGGGGTTCCCGCGTATGTCGACGGCTCGATGCAGGCGGTCTCCCGTGCGGCGGGAGCCGACCTCATCAACACCGACCGGATGTGGCACTACGTCGAGGGGATCCAGAACTGGGATCCGGTCTGGCCCGGACACGGGATCCGCATCCTTCCCGGTCCGTCGTCGCTCTGGCTTGATGCCACGGGCACCCGCCTGCCGGTGCCGCTGTATCCGGGCTTCGACACGCTCGGCACGCTCGCTCACCTGCGCCGCACGGGGCACGATCACTCGTGGTTCGTCACCTCGCTGAAGATCATCGAGAAGGAGTTCGCGCTGTCGGGCAGCGAGCAGAACCCCGACCTGACCGGCAGGGACGTCCGCCTGCTGCTGAAGTCTCGTCTGGCGAAGGGGCCGACCGGACCTGTGCAGTCGTTCCTCGACGAGGGCCCGGACTTCGTCGTGGAGCGGGATCTCGATTCGCTGCTCGCAGGCATGCGTGCGATGCCAGGAGGTGATGTGCTCGATGTGGCCCGCGTTCGCGATGAGGTGGTGGCCCGCGACCGCGAGATCGACAACGAGTTCACGAAGGACGCCCAGATCGCCATGCTGCGCTCTATGCGCGGCTACCGCGGCGACCGGCTGATCCGCACCGCTCCCCCGCATCGGCTGCAGGACCCGGCGGCGGGCCCGATGGTCGCCGTCAAGCTCCATGTGCTCACCCGCAAGTCGCTCGGCGGCATCCACACCGATCTCGACGGACGCGCGCTCGATGCCTCGGGCCAGTCGATCCCGGGCTTGTTCGCAGCCGGAGAGGCGAGTGGATTCGGGGGCGGGGGCGGGGGCATGCACGGCTATCGCGCGCTCGAGGGCACCTTCCTCGGCGGATGCCTGTTCTCCGGCCGGCAGGCCGGTCGCGCCGCTTCCCGCTAGTCGTTCCCGCCGGTGCTGCGCACAGCGGTGAGGCCGGTCACCGCCGGTCCACGGCTCAGCACGTGTCCGCGGGCGAAGGCGAGCCGGGTCCACCGGCCCGACTGGGTCACGCGCACCTGCTCGGCGCCGCTGATGAACCCGAACGCGTGGGCGGCGAAGGCGACCCCGCGAGGAAGTCCGGCGAGCGCCTCATCTGGCTCGCCCCAGATACGCGCTCGAAGTGCGCGAACGGCTTCCTCACCGGACCCGGGTGACGTGCCGTGCGCGACCGCTGAGATGCCCCACTGCGCGCGCTCGGCGACGATCTGCGCGGTGAGGTCGCCGACGTGCATCCATTCGCCGCGCGGCGGGGCCACGCCCGCCCACGCCGGCGCCCGGCCGGTGTCGGGCAGGGCCAGCTCGTGCGGATTCGCGCCCTCGGCGAGCTCGTCGACCACGATGTCGCAGCGCAGCTCGGGATCGGCGCGCACGATGCGCATCGCGAGCACGGTCGGGGTCTGGTCGAAGAGGCTCTGCGGCGCGAGCGCAGCCGATGTCAGGGCGAGCACCCCGTCGGCCGCCTGCAGACGCACCCCGTCGGCGCCCGCGTGAGCGGCACGCCCCGAGAAGGTCAGCACGTCACGTGCGGTCTGGGCGTCGGCGAGCACGAGCGGTCTGGTCACTCCTCCTAAACTAGTCGGATGACCGCTGAGCAGGATGCCCGCCGAACCGTCGACGCCCTCCTGGAGGTCCTCGATCTCGCGGCGTCCGAAGCGAGGACGACCGAGGACATCTTCACCGGTCGATCGCACTTCATGCCCACCGGACGGGTCTACGGCGGGCAGGTGCTGGCGCAGTCGCTGGTCGCAGCGGAACGCACCCTTCCCGAGGACCGGGTGGTGCATTCGATGCACGGATACTTCCTGCGTCCTGGCGACACCTCCAGCGGCATCACCTTCGCCGTCGACCGCATCCACGACGGCCGATCGTTCTCGACTCGGCGCTGCCAGGCGTTCCAGGGCGGGGTGCCCATCTTCTCGATGATCGCCTCGTTCCAGGACGAGGATCCTGGTGCCGACCACGCCGAGCCGATGCCGGCCGGCATCCCGGAACCAGAGCAGCTGCAGCCGGACGAGGAGCTGCTGGGCGATGTGCATCCGCTCACGCGGAAGATGCTCACGGAGCGACCGGCCGATGTCCGTCACGTGGAAGGGCCGCTCTTCGTCGACGTGGCCGGTGAGCGCGTGGCGCATCAGGCGGTGTGGATGCGGCTGCGAGCGGAGATGCCGGACGACCCGCGACTTCACCGCGCGGCGCTGGCCTACCTCAGCGACATGACCATCCAGGAGTCGATCCTGCGCCGTCACGGCGTGACCTGGAACACTCCGGGTCTCAAGGTCGCGAGCCTTGATCACGCCATGTGGTGGCACCGCTTCGGGCGGGCCGATGACTGGGTGCTGTACGTGCAGGAGTCACCGAACGCCCGCGGCGGACGCGGTCTCTCGACGGGGCGGATCTACGACCGCGACGGCGCCCTGCTCGCCAGTGTGGCGCAGGAGGTCATGGTGCGGGTGCCAGGAGGCGATTCCTGAGCTGAGGTCTCAGCGCCGCGAGTAGCTGATCGGCTCGCCGACGAACGGCTCCCAGGCGGCGCGCATCTCGGGACTGATCCGCATAGGTCGTCCGGACGCCGCGTCGACCAGCACGATCACCGCGGTCGAGCGCGCGTACAGGGTTCGCTCGACACTCGCCGGGTCGTTGTGCACCTCGTAGCAGACCTCGAGGCTCGAGCCACCGAGCTTGCCGAACCACATCTGCACCTCGAGCGGGCGGCGCTGGTACGGCACCGGCGCGAGGTACTCGATCTCCTGGCGGGCGATCAGCGTGAGGATGCCCTGCTCGATGCCGGAGTCGAGCACCGCCGTCGCCGGCGCCTGCTCACCCTCCTCCGGTTTCCAGAACGCGCGCACTCGCGCCTCTTCGAGAAGCTTGAGCATCGAGGTGTTGTTGACGTGGTTGAACGCGTCAAGGTCACCCCATCGCAGGTGGATGGGGATGTGCAGCCGCTCGGAGGTCACGCTCACGCCTCTCGTCAGGTTCGATCGGCACGGGGGCCGCTCCACCTCGGTTCCGGACGGCGCGAAGCCGTCTCCGGAACCGGGGTGGGGGTCAGTCGCGGGTGAGCTTGCGGTGGGTGGTGCGGTGCGGGCGCGCCGCCTCCGGGCCCATGCGCTCGATCTTGTTCTTCTCGTACGCCTCGAAGTTGCCCTCGAACCAGTGCCACTGCGAGGGGTTCTCGTCAGTGCCCTCGTAGGCGAGGATGTGCGTGGCGATGCGGTCGAGGAACCACCGGTCGTGCGTGATCACCACGGCGCAGCCGGGGAACTCGAGCAGTGCGTTCTCGAGCGAGCTCAGGGTCTCGACGTCGAGGTCGTTCGTCGGCTCGTCGAGGAGCAGCAGGTTGCCGCCTTCCGTGAGCGTGAGGGCGAGGTTGAGACGGTTGCGCTCACCGCCGGACAGCACACCGGCCTTCTTCTGCTGGTCGGGCCCCTTGAACCCGAACTTCGACACGTAGGCGCGCGAAGGGATCTCGGTCTTGCCGACCGTGATGAAGTCGAGCCCGTCGGAGACGACCTCCCACAGCGTCTTGTTCGGGTCGATGTTGGCACGCGACTGGTCGACGTAGCTGATCTTGACGGTCTCGCCGAC
>Ga0308158_10000966_pt1 | contig 35262 bp, 30 predicted proteins | sample PhyBR2_FD_201038 | JGI IMG/M metagenome (GOLD analysis project Ga0308158, IMG submission 201038) | Phyllosphere microbial communities from UC Gill Tract Community Farm, Albany, California, United States - DLSLB.R2 | ecosystem: Host-associated > Plants > Phyllosphere > Unclassified | place: USA... | reverse complement strand
ACGACACCCTGGTCGCGACCGTGATGAGCAACCTGGGCCTGCACATCGCCATGCGCGAGCACGGCATCACCGTGCGCCAGACCAGCGTCGGCGACCGCTACGTGCTCGAGGACATGAACGCCAACGGTTTCTCGCTGGGCGGCGAGCAGTCGGGTCACGTGATCATGAGCGCGTTCGCGACCACGGGTGACGGCGTGCTGACCGGTCTGCACCTGGTGGCCGAGATGGCTCGCCAGAAGAAGTCCCTGGCCGAGCTGGCATCGATCATGACGGTCTACCCGCAGGTGATGATCAACGTGAAGGGCGTCGACAAGGACGCCGTCTCGGATCACGCCGGCGTGCAGGACGCCGTGAAGGCCGTCGAGACCGAGCTGGGCGATTCCGGTCGGGTGCTGCTGCGCAAGTCGGGCACCGAGCCGCTCGTGCGCGTGATGGTCGAGGCCGCGGATGCCGAGACGGCGAACGCCCACGCAGCGAACCTCGCCGACGTGGTGCGGAAGCACCTGGCACTCTGACGCATTATGCGGCGGCTCACAGGGCCGCCGCATAAGCTCATCCTGGGGATGACGAACCTGGGGAGGGGGAGCTGATGGTCGCACCGCCTTTCGATGGCGCCGGCTTCCCGCCGCCGCCTCCTGCGGCGCCGCCCCGTCCGGCGGGCCTGCCTCCCGTGCATCCGATGGCGATTCCGCCGCGGCCGCCCCTGCCCGCGGGACGGCCTGACGACGTGCAGGCCGGCTCGCCCCTGCTGGATGCCGATCTTGTCGCCCTCGGGCTGACGGGGATGTCCGTGGTCGACGCGGATGCCCCACGCCCTCCGGCTCCGCTGTGGCACCGCATCTCCACGTGGGTGGCCGTGTACGGCGTCGTGCTGGCGCTGATCGCGTTCTGGCCCGTTCCTGTCGACTCAGGCTCCGGAGGGTTCCTGCGCTGGGTCACCGCGCACTTCCCGGTGCTCACGTACGCGCGCATCGAGTTCGGATCGAACATCCTGCTGTTCGTGCCGTTCGGTGTCGGACTGGCACTGCTGCTGCCCAAGCTGCGGTATCTCGTGCTGCCGGCGGCTCTGCTCGTGTCGCTGGCCATCGAGTCGGGGCAGGCGATCTTCCTCGCCCAGCGCACGCCGAGTCTCTACGACATCCTCGCGAACGTCTCCGGTGCGGCTCTCGGACTCATCGTGCTGGTCGTGGTCGAAGCGGTGCGCCAGCGCCTCACCGACCCTGCAGGGGACTGACCGACGTCAGGCCGCCGCCGGTGACACCTGCGGCGTCCGACGCCTGCTGGACCCGCTCAGTCGGCCCAGCAGCGCTTCGAGCGGGCCGCGTCTGTGCAGCAGCGTCAGCACGGCGCCGATGGCGAGCACGCCGGCCAGCTGCAGGAGCAGGATGCCGAGCCCCTGTGCATACCAGACCGGCCAGGTCGCCTCGCCCGTCGACACCGCCTGAATCGCCCGTGCCTGCAGCGCCGCGGTGACGATGACGTGCGCGGTGTAGATCGTGAGGGGTGCCGCGCCGGCCGCGCGCACGGTGGCGAGCACGAAGCCGCCGCGCAGGGCCAGCACGTCGAACAGGAGCACGAGCAGTCCGATCAGCACGCAGGCGCCGGCGACCGTGCGGAGCATGTCGGCCGGGTTCCCGCTGTGCGGAGTGGGAATCAGGAGCATCCAGAAATCGGTGCCGATCGGCGCGCCGTAGCCCGAGCTCAGCATCCGCTCACCGAGGTCGGGGAGCCCGAACCAGCCGGGGCGCATGCGCACGATGCGCCCTGCGACCGTGATCCCGATGTACAGGATCGCGCCGGCGACCAGCATCCGGACGCAGAGGCGGCGCAGCGCGCCGCGGTCGGTGATCGACAGCATGAGCCGGGCCAGCAGGATGCCGATGAGCATGTACGCGACCCAGGTGATGGCGGGATAGTGCCCGGTGAGCACGAGATCGAGCAGGAACCTCGACACGACGTCGGAGAGGTCGGGGGAGGCGGGAAGTGGCGCCAGCCCGGATCGGATGCCGGCGTTGACCGCGCCGCCGAACAGCCAGAGCACTCCGGCGATGCCGGCGACGGCCCACGACGGCATCAGCAGCGCGGGGGCGGCGAGGATCATGGCCACGCCGTAGGCGGTGAGCACCACGCTGATCGGACCGTTCAGCTGCTCCAGCGCGAACCCGAGCAGGGAGATGAGGAGACCGCGAAGCAGGATGCTGACCAGCATCCGGCCCGTGGATCTGCCGTGCATGCTGCGGGACAGCAGCACCAGGCTGAACCCGCCGAGCACGGCGAAGGTGGTGGCCGACGTGCTGCTGACGGTGGCGCCGATCAGCTTGGACGCCGCGTCATCGACCGCGCTGACTCCGGTGCCCGGTCGTACGAGGTGTGCGGCCATCATGCCGAGGATGGCCGCGAATCTGGCGAGGTCGATGCCGACGATGCGGCGCCGGGCGAGCAGAGCATCGGGCGTCGTCATGGCTCCCATCATTGCATCGAGCCGATGACGACCAGTACCGTGACTCCCACGGGGGAGACGGGGCGATGGATGCCGGTCCATATGCAGGGTGTGGCGGCTTCTGCGCCACTGTACCGCTCGCTAGGATTGCAGCCATGGGGACGCGCACGAGGCGCACGGCGTACGTGCTGCTGGCCGATCCGAGCTACCTGCGCGAGAGCATCGGTGCCTATTACGACCGGGTGGACCGGATCGTGGTGTCGTACGACCGCAGCCACACATCCTGGACGGGCACGCCGCTCCCGCTGCAGCAGTGCCTGCGCTTGATATCCGACCTCGACAGGGATAGCAAGATGGTCCTCGCCCCGGGGGACTTCGCCAGGCCGGGGGAGACCGGGCTCGCCAACGACACTCACCAGCGCCAGGTGGCGCTGGACCAGGCGTCCGAGGGATCCGACTGGGTGCTGCAGCTCGACACCGATGAGGTGATGGTCTCGCCCGACGTCTTCTTCGACATGCTGAACAGAGCCGAGAGCGCCGGTGCACGTGGTCTGGACTTTCCTTCCCGGTGGTTGTACACGCGCACGGGTCCGGGGAGGTATCTCGAGGTCACGCGACGCTTCTGGGGTGTGGCCGCGTCCTACCCGGGGCCGCTCGCGGTGCGTGCAGGCACCACTCTGCGGCACGCGAGACAGGCCGATATCGATCTGTTCCGCGTGGACTTCGCTCCGCGGAACACCGATCCCTGGCGGCCCCCGGATGCCGAGGTGCACGCCGTGATCACCCCGGACAAGGGCGTGCTGCACTTCTCCTGGGTGCGCGAGCCTGACGTGATCAAGCGCAAGTTCGGCTGGTCCGGGCACAGCGAGCACATGCAGCCCCCGGAGGTGTATCGCCGCTGGGTGTGGCGCACCCGGCATCCGCTTCTCACGGCCGTGACCACGCCGCTGCGACGGCGGGACGACGGACGCTACCGTCTTTCGCGCATCCCGGAGCCACCAGGTGGCGAGCCGATCCGCGTGATAGCCGACGGCGAGACCGTCTGATGCCGAGTCCGCTGCGGGCGGCGAGGCGGCTGGCCAGACGCACTCTCGACGTCGCGGAGAGCGGTATCGGCCGGATCGTGGACGCGTTCCGGCGAGGAGATCGTGTGCTGCTGGATGCCCCGCCCGCCGGCATGCGGGTGGGGAATCTGCTGTATCTGTGGCTGCAGGCGCACCTTCGGCGTTCAAGCGGGTCGGACGTCGTGGTGCGCGAGTCGCAGGGAATGGCGGACTGGTGGGCGGAGTTCCCGGCGCTGCGCCCGCTGACCGCGCAGGCGCAAGAGGTGCGGTTCTCGGATCGGCGGGAGTGGGACGGCGACTGGCTTTACCAGCGGTTCGGCGTCGACTATTCGCGGGATCAGCTGCACGCGTTCATACGTGATGTGTTCGCAGATCGGGTCGGCTCCGTTCGCGAGGAGCGGCTCGTGGTGAACGTGCGTCGCGGGGACTTCTACGGCACCGAGTTCGAGCCGAAGCACGGGTTCGACATCGAGTCTTACCTCGAGGAGGCGCTTCAGCGCATCCCGCCGGTGACAGGGGCGCTGATCGTCTCGGACGATGCCGCGTGGTGCCGGGAGAATCTGGACCGGATGGTTCGTCACTCCGTCGGCGAGGTCGAGTACGCCACCCCGGATGCTCTTCAGAACCTTCTCGTGCTCGCGCGCGCCCGGACGCTGATCGGCGCGAATTCGACCTTTTCCTACTGGGGCGCGTACGTCGCCGATGCGCTGCACGACGACGTGTGCATCGTGATGCCCCGCTTCCATGCACGCATGGCGCAGCAGAGCGACGCGTTCCAGCTGGATCCGGGCTGGACGGCGCTGGACGGCTTCCATTGAACAGACCCGACGTGGCGGATCAGTCGCGCCGGAGAAGACGCAGAACGCGGGTCTGGAACGTCCTGCGCAGGGCGTGCACGGCGACTCGCGGGCTCGTCCGCAGCGCGAAGCCGAAGTGGTGGAGGCGATCGACGCCGTGCGCGCTGCGCGCGGCGTCGATCGCTTGGTAGGAGTACAGCTCCCGGGCGCGCGCACGGCCTGCAGCGACCGCCCGCAGTACGTCGGCGTCGCCGCGGCGCGTGGCACGCTCGCCGTGCCGGCGCAGCAGATCGAACGCGGTGTCGGCGATGGAGCGATAGTCGGAAGAGGCATTGGCCTCGTGCAGTTCGTAGCGGACGAGCGAGTCGGGGATGACGGCGGGGCGAGCGCCGTCCATGACCAGGCGCAGGAAGAGGTCGCCGTCCTCGGCGTGGGTGAGCAGCGGGTTGTGGCCGCCGATCGCGAGGTAGTCGCTGCGGCGGATCATCACCGTGCTGGGCAGGATGGTGGTGCCTCGCAGCATGGCCGGGTAGTCGAGCTCTCCCATGCCGCTGGGCGTGATCGAGTCGCCGCGCACCCAGTCGAATCCCGTGCACCAGAACGCGGCATCCGGGAACTCCGTGACCTGTCTCAACTGGCGTTCGAGCTTGGTCGGATACCAGATGTCGTCGTGGTCGAGGAATGCGATCAGCTCGGCCCTGGCCAGTGAGACGCCGACATTGCGCGCGACCGACACACCGCGATTCCGCTGGGCATGGAAGCGGATACGGGGGTCGAGATGCGCGATCTCGGGCTGCGGGACGCGTGAGCCGTCGTCGATGACGATGATCTCGTAGTCGTCGACGGTCTGCGCGAGCACGGACCGAACGGCCCGGGCCAGGAAGTCGCCGGAGTCGTAGGAGGTGATGATCACGGACACCGCGGGCGCGGTATTCGGCTCAGCGTCCGCAGCGTGCATCACGTGACCTCCTCCGCGACCGGTCGCCGGTGGGCGTCGAGAGCGGGAACGCAGCCGTCTCGTGCGGAGGCGCGCTCAACCACAGAACCCATGCGGACGTCCCCTCGACCCAGTGAGTTCATGCTAGCGGGCGGCGGAGGGCGCGGGAAGACGGGAGAACTTCATCACTCGGATACCCGATTCCCGCGACTCGCGTAATGAAACACGCCCCCTCGGGTCTCTTTCATGGGTGCTGCGCGCTCGTAGCTCGGGGGAGCATCGAGCCCACTCCCGTCCCAGGGGAGACCCCGCGGCCAGTTGGGGGACTCCGCCGCGGGGAGCACCCGACGGGGCGCCGATCCCTCAATCGGCGCCCCGTCTCTCCCGGTCAGACGGTTCCGATCTCCCCGCGCCGCAGTTCGCGCAAGAGCTCCATGGAGGGGCGCTGCGACCCCGGAAGAGATGAGATGGGCCGGACCGCCGCGATGCCCGCGACGGTGGGGCGGAGCATGGAGCGCTCGCGACGTACGAAGCCGCGCCGGATGAGCCAGGTCAGACGTCGTTCGCAGCGGGCGCTGCGGAAGAGGCCGAAGATCGGCACCGCGGTGAGCAGGGTCTGCTCTGTGGTGGTCGTGGCAAGGCGCAGCTCGCGCTCCACGAGCACGTTCAGCACATCCCACATCGGACTGGGCAGACTCATGCCCAGAGCCGCCCCGCGGCGCAGCTCGCGCTCGATGCTGGCGTCGAAGCTCGCGCGGTGGCCGGCGATGGACGCGCGAGTCTGGGCATGCGAGAGCGCCTCACTGCGCTCGCCGAGGATGGTCATGCCTTAAGAGAGTGCGCCGACGGCGTTTCATCACGCGCCGCCCATCGCGAGCTTGGCCCGATTCGCGACAGGATCAGGTCACCTTTGCGACCGTGCGTCACGGAACGACGCAGTCGGCGTCTCATGAGGTGAGTGTCCACGGCCGGCAGTTGGGGGACTGCGAATCCGCTCCCTCCCAGCGGGAGCGGGCGGAGCTGCTGTGGGGAGCGCTCCGCGCCGCGGGCACCATCTGCGGGGCATCAGGTCACACCCCCTGGGATCTGGTGCCCCGCTTTTCCGCTTGGCGGGAGCTGTCGGTCCTCAGTGCGCCCCGGAGGGCTTGACCACGGCGGCCGCCGTACGCGCGACGACGACGATATCGGTGGTGATCGACCAGTTCTCGACGTAGTAGAGGTCGAGTCGGATCGCATCGTCCCAGGAGAGGTCCGAGCGTCCGCTGACCTGCCAGAGGCCGGTGATGCCGGGTTTCATGAACAGTCGGCGGTGCGCGTCCTCGTCGTAGAGAGCCACCTCGGCCTCACGCTGCGGGCGTGGCCCGACGAGGCTCATGGTGCCGATCAGGGCGTTCGCGAATTGCGGCAGTTCGTCGAGCGAGTACCGGCGGATGAACCGTCCGACGGGGGTGATGCGCGGGTCGTCGCTGACCTTGAACAGCGGCTTGTCGGAGGTGCCCTGCTGATCGAGCAGCGATTTCAGCTGGTCGTCGGCGCCGACGACCATGGAACGGAACTTGAACATCTTGAACGGTTTGCCATGGAGGCCGATCCGCTCCTGCGCGTAGAAGATCGGGCCCTTGCTGGTGAACTTCACGGCAAGGGCGACGGCGATCATCACAGGGGAGAACAGGATGAGCAGCCCGAGAGAGCCGACGATGTCGAATGTGCGCTTGGCGATGCGCTGGCGGCCCTCAAAGCGCGGGTACTCCACGTGGATCAGCGGGAGACCGGCGACCGGTCGGGTGTGGATGCGAGGACCGGCGATGTCGGTGAGAGCCGGAGCGACGATCAGGCCGATGCGCTTCTGATCGAGCGCCCAGCCGAACTTGCGGGTGCGCTGAGGAGTGATCGCATCAGACGTGGACAGGATCACGGAGTCGACGCTGTGAGAGTCGATGATGTCGAGTACCTCGTCGAAGTTTCCGAGCACAGGCACACCGTCGAGGAGCGGTTCGTTCGTGCCGTGAGTGGTCACGGCACCGACGATCCGGATGCCGGACTGCGGTTCGCGGACGATCTTGTCCGCGATGTGAGTGGCCTTCTCACGGTCACCGATCACGATCGCGCGCTGAAGGAAATGGCCGGCTGCGCGCTGCTTGCGGAGCCAATGCCGCCACAACCAGCGCGTCAGGATGAGGAGCGCAAGCCCTGTGGGGAGCGCGATCAGCAGGTAGAACCGGCCGAACTGGATCTGGAACAGCAGCGCGAGGATCGCGATGGTGCCGAAAACACGCATCGTGGCGTCGAGGATGCGACGGTACTCGGCCGAGCCGCCGTCGAGGACCGAGGGGTCGCGTGTACCGAAGATCTGCAGGGAGACGAGCCACCCGAGCACGAACAGGAGAGATGTGACGACGTAGCCGACCTCGACATCGAAAGCGCGGTCACCGATCGTGAGCTGTTCATTGCTGAATCCGAAGCGCAGAAGGTGAGCGCCGAAGACAGCAACGAACACGACCACGGTGTCGGTCACCGCGAGCCGACTGGTGTACTGGCGCTGTTGCCTTTCAACGCGCGTGGTCGTCAAACCAAGTGTGGACCGAGCAGAGTTGACGCCCCTCACCATTGGCCGCTGCCTTCCGAAACGACTTAACCGACGACGCTAGACGCACTAGGAGTCACCGACTCGCTGCCCCTCGCAGCTCGGCCACCGACCGTCGACCGCCAGGCCGGTTCCCCTCGGCCTTGCTCCCGACAATTGTTGCATGAACCGCGCTCTGTGCTTTTGCGAGCGGGCAGGACATAAAGCGATTGACGAAGGATGGCGCAGATCGGGGGTGAAGATGTCGCCTCTTGGCGCGCCTGCCGATGTTCCGATATTTTGCTAGGCATGGGAAGGTTCAAGCAGGCGCTGATCAACGGGCCGGTCATGAGCAGCCTGATTCCCATTCGATTGCGAAGCATGATCCTTCCGATGCTCGGCATCAGTGCGCGAGGCGCTCGCCTCGAACCTGGTTCCCATTTCGTCTCGGACAACGTTCGCATCGGGTCGGCGACGTTCATCAATCGCCAGGTGTTCTTCGATCACGGTGCTCCCATCGTCATCGGTGACAGAGTCTCCGTTGGCATGAGGGCCACGTTCGTGACGAGCACGCATCGAATGGGTGGGCATCATCAACGTGCCGGGATCGGATCTTGGGAGCCTCAGAGCATCAGCGTCGGTGATGGAGCTTGGATCGGCGCTGGAGCCATGATCCTTCCCGGTGTCACGATCGGCGCGGGCGCGGTGGTGGCCGCGGGCTCTGTCGTGACTACTGCGGTACCGGACGATGCCCTGGTCGCCGGAGTGCCTGCGACCCTTGTCCGGGCGCTCACAGATGATCCGCGACCGGCGCTCAGCCGCGACTAGCCAGGTCGTTCAGCGCCCGCTTCGCGGCGTTGAATCCACTCATCCCGTGGATCCCCGGGCCGGGGGGTGTCGCTGCCGAGCAGAGATAGTAGCCCGGTACGCCCGTGTCATAAGGGAACGGCGTCATTCTTGGGCCCAGCAGGAACCGCGCAGGAGTCTTGGCGCCGGTGAGGACATCGCCTCCCACGAAGTTTCGGTTGTCCACGGCGGTCTCAACTGTGGTTCGCGACCGCGCAGCGATGATTCGCTCTCTGAATCCGGGCGCGTATCGCTCGATCTGTGCCACGATCGCCTTGGTTGCATCACCCTGGTATCCAGGAGGGACATGTGCGTACGCATAGACGGGAACCGTCTCGCCGATAGTCCTCGACGGGTCGGCAAGATACTGCTGCCCCACAAGGACGAACGGTCGCTCAGGCATTCGTCTTCTCACCGCGATCTCATACTCAGCAGCGACGATCTCCCGTGACGCACCGCTGACGTGGACGGTACCGGCATGTCGGGCATGCTCGTTCGCCCATGGAACTCCGCCGCGGACTGCGAAATCGACTTTGAATACTGCTGGTCCCGATCGGAATCGGCTGAAGGCACGGCTCACACGGGCAGGAAGCACGTCATGGAGTATCGCTTCCGCATCGTGTGGATGCACGTCAAGAATGGCGATGTCATGCCTGGGGAGATCCTCCAGGCGTCGGACACGTCTCCGCGTCTCAAAGGTAACCCCCAGCCCGTCCAGCAGTTTGATCTGGGCGTCAGTGAAGGCTCCAGTGCCACCCTCGATCACCGGCCATCCAACAGCATGGCCGGAGGTGATGATTCCCGCACCGATACCGGTCACCAGCGGCACATCGAGGCGGTTTATCGCATGTGCGGCCACTCCAAGGAACAACGCGCGGGCCTTCTCGGTGCGGAAGATTCGAGCGACCCACGTTGGCGGTGGCGCGGCGGCGAGCCCGAACCGCGCCAGCTTCAGCGGATGGCGGGGAAGTGACAGAAGCGGAGTCAGGATGTCCTCCGCGAGGTCGGCGATGGCATGTGATGAAGGGCCGAAAACTGCAGCCCAGCGGGGTCCATCCTCGCCGAGCTCGTCTGCCGTCTTGGCCACGGACGTGTACAGTGCTGCGCCTGCATCGTTCTCGAGGGGATGGGCACAATCTATGGGCGCGCGCCTGAGGTTGACGCCCATCGCATGGAGATCGAGGGAATTCCAATAGGCGCCGATCGGTGCGATCGGGTGGACCGCAGCACAGTGGTCCTGGATGAGTCCAGGCAGTGGCGAAGCAACCGAGCGAGCGCCGCCCCCGAGAACGTCAGATGCCTCGACGACCGTCACCTGCACACCCGCGCGGGCCAGAACCGTCGCGGCAGCCAGTCCGTTGGGGCCGCTGCCGACGACTACCGCTTCTGTCACGAGGAGGGCACCTCGGAGACCGAGTCACGACCACCCGCGGCGAGTCGTAGAGGTGGGCGAAGCGCCTGGTCGTCCATGTCGTACTCCTGCATGATGGTGGTGAGGTGATCATATCGACCCGGCCTCGCAGTCATCAGGGAATGCTGTGCTTGTGCTCGCGCCATCTATCCTGGGATACAGTCGGTCGACGCAGGGGGAACGGGGGGACGCGGCCATGGTTCGATCGTGCGTTCCGAGGGGCGGTCCTCGCCAGTCCACGGCGAGACGTCTATGAGGCCTCAAGTATGACCACAAGTTCCCGGGAGATCGGGCGAAACGCACTGTTGTCCGCAGCGGGCAACCTCGCCTTGCCCTTGTCGACGTTGCTCACCGCCCCGATGCTTGCGCGAGGCCTCGGCGTCGATGGTCGCGGAGAATTCGCCGCGGCCACAGCTCCGCTGATGCTCGTCCTGACTATCGCGATGTTCGGGCTCCCGGAAGCGTTGATCTATCTGACCGCTTCGGCGCGTACGGTCAGTCGCAGGGGGTTTCGCAATACCGCGCTGCTGCTCGCTGCCACAGGCGTCATCGCCGCGCTCGCCACCTATGTGTCTGCGCCGGTGATCTCTGGCGGAAGTGACTCGGTGGAGCAACTGATCCGGACGACGTCCCTGGCCGTGGTCCCGTCGGTGCTCATCGGAGCTCCCCGGGCGCTGGCCAGTGGCCTGAACCGGTGGGGGCTGGTGAATCTTGAGAAGGCGATTACCGGCACCCTGCGTCTCACACTGATGTTCGGTGCCTTCTTGACCGACACGCTCACAGTTGCCACAGCCACGCTCATCGTCGCCGCCGCGCCGCTGTTAGCGGGCATACCGTATCTGGCGCTGATCCGCGGCGTGCGTGAAGCTCCGCGACTGGAGAACGACGGACCTTCCGGCAAAGCGTCAGATCTGCTTGGGTACGGCTGGCGGGTCTGGCTCGGTTCAGTCTCCGGCATCTTGTTGAGTCGCCTCTCACAGGTCCTTCTGCTTCCGCTCGGCGGACCAACCGCTCTGGGGCAGTTCGCTGTGGCGATGAACGTTTCCGATGCGTCGCTTCTGCTGAACAGCGCCATTCGGGACGTGACATTGACGGCCGATGCAGCCGACCGGGCTGACGCCCGCTTGACAGCCACTGCCCGCGTGTCGTTGCTGCTATCACTCTTCGGCGGCGGCATACTCATCGCTTCACTGCCACTCTGGTTCGTCTGGCTGTTCGGTGAGGACTTCCGGGGTGCCATACCGGCTACCATCGTGCTGATCGCGGTGAGCGTCCTCGGGGTTTCAGGTTCGATCGCTGGAGCCGGGCTGGCGGCGAGGGGCCATCCCGAGCTTCGGAGCATTTCGCTGCTCATAGCCCTGGTCGCGAACGTCTCAACGCTCTTCCTGCTTGTACCGGCGTTGGGGGCCTTGGGGGCAGCGATAGCTACTGCGCTCGGAAGCCTGATCGCATCCAATCTGAACATCTTGTTCATGAAGACTCGCTTCGGTTTGCGGTTCCGTGACTACTATCTGATTCGCAGGGCCGATGTGAAGGGCACCGTCCGCCTGGTGAACAGCATGATGAGGAGAGGCAGCAGGTCGTGACGGTGGATTCCAGCCTTGGCGGCAGGGTGCTCGTATTCCGGGAGATGCTACTCAGCGGATCCGAGACGTTCATCAGAAATCAGGTCGATGCGCTGCGTCGGTGGAAGCCGGTCTTGGCTGGAGTGGATCGCGTTGCCTCTGAGCTCACGCGGCCCACCGACCGCCTGCTTGCTCCCGGCATCTCGGACCTCCGGCGACGCGCGTTCAAAGTGACCCGCCGCAGCAGAGGCATCCGCAAGGGCATCGTGGACATCGACCCGCGATTGGTCCACGTGCACTTCGGGATGGATGCTGTCATGCTTCTGCCTGTCGTCCGTTCCCTCAAACTACCGTTGGTCACGACGTTCCACGGTGTCGATGTGAACGTACTGCCCCACGGTCGCAGTGTGCTGAGCCGGCTCTACAGCGCACGCCTCCCGCAACTGTTCGCGTACGCGGACGCGTTGATCGCACCCTCCGAGTTTCTGCGCGATCGACTGATTGCGCTGGGCGCTCCCGCCGCAAAGGTGGTGGTGCTTCCTATCGGTGTTCCGGTGAGCCCAGAGCTCGAGCCGACGAACCGACGCGGCGTCGCGTTCGTGGGGCGATTGACTGAGGTAAAAGGCTGGGCCGATGCCATTCGGGCGTACGCGCAGTTGCCCTCGACCATCCGGATGGCGCATCCCTTGATCGTCGTCGGTGATGGGCCAGACCGCGAAGCGCTCGTGAGTCTGGCACGTCAGAATGATGTCCCGGTCGAAATGGTCGGCATGGCCTCGCCGCAACAGGTCCGGGACGTGCTGGCGAGGTCGGCTGTACTCCTTGCGCCATCGAGAAGGGCCTCCGACGGCGCGACTGAGGCGTTCGGACTGGTCCACCTCGAAGCGGCCCTCGCAGGAGTGCCGTCGATCGCATACGCGTCGGGCGGCGTCGTCGAAGCCGTCCAGCACGGCAAGACCGGGCTCCTGGCGCGTGAAGGTGACGTATCGGAGTTGGCGGACAACCTTCGTGCGGTGCTCAGCGACGTGGCCCTGCGAGAACGGCTGGCATCCGCTGCTCGACGGCGGGTTGTCGAACAGTTCGATATCGAGGCGTGCACTCGAGCATTGGAGACGCTCTATGACCAGGTCATGAAGCGCGGTCTCGCCGATGCATTCAACGAGATTACATCCGAGAAGTCCGAGAGGGGTTGAGCTTGCCCGCAGTGCTCGTCGCCGTTGCAGGCGCAATACTCTTGGTTCTGGTTCTGGCCCTTCCCCGCGTCAGATCGTGGCAGTTCCTCTCACTGTTCTCGTCAGTCAGTCCGGTGCCAGTGCAGCTTTCGCTTAATGCGTCATTCATGATGGCGCTGGCGACGCTGCTCCGCGACCCGGTGGGAAAGCTCAAGCTCGTCCGTGGGTTCATCCCGTCGGCTCTGCTCGTAATGGCACTGACGCAGTTCGCCTCGGCGCTCTGGTCTGCGAGGGCAAGTGCAGCTCTCACGGTCGGCGCTACGACGCTGGCGATCCTCGCGTTGATACTCTTCGTCATGCAGCAGCCGGCCGCTGGCTCCGCAAGCCGCGACCTTCTGCATGCAGCAGCGGTCGCAATGGTGCCCGTCGCGGTTGCGCAGTCGGTGTCGACCGTCGTGTTCCGATTCGACCCCGATCTGGAGCATAGGTACTTCACCTCGCCCCTCATCGTCTGGCTCCTGGGCGACGAGGGCCGGCTACTCTTCAGCACACTGCGGAACAACGTGGTGGATCCGCTCAAGTCTGGCGGATTCCTTTTCGTCAACGGCAACAAGGCGTCGATGGTCATGGCTGTTTGGGCGCTGATGTACTTGTCTCTGTGCATCAAACGCCGGAGCTTCTTCCACTTCGCGATGTTCGCTGTTTGCATGACGGGCGCAATTTCGACGTCCTCCAAGACGGCGATCTTCCTCGCGTTCTCCTTGGTGCCGTTCTTCCTCTTCTTGCCTCTGATCGTCAGGGTCAGGGCCAATCCGGCCGGCTTCATCGGCGGACTGGTGGTTCTGATCGGCGCCTCGTTCGGTCTCGCCTATGTGATCTCGACCCTGTCCGAACGACTCGTCGGCATCGACGAGTCGGCCGACGACCGCGCTCGGCTATGGGCAGGGGCCCTCACCTACTTCGGCGAGTCGCCGTTGTTGGGACTTGGAGTCGGCGGATGGGCCCAACGCTGGGGCAGTGATCCGGCGGCCACAGGACTCGAGACGTTGCCGCCTCACAACATGTTGATCATGCTGTGGGCCGATTCAGGCCTGCTCACGCCCCTTATCGCCGTTGCGATCTTCTTGGTGATCGCGGTCCGTTACCTCAAGAAGATCGCAGCGTCCGAGCGCCATCGCGACGCGACCGCGGCCGCGCTCGAGCTCGCAGCCATGGTCTGGATCTTCGCGCACGGGATGTACGACAACACCAACTTCTATGGCGACGTGCACACAATGGTCGTCTTCGCCGTCATCTGTGCTCGTGCGGCGACGGGAATGGTCGGTGAGGTCCAGTCGCACGCTGACGGTGTCGGGGCCCATGTGCTGGTCCCCGACAGTTCGCCGCGTGGTCCGAAGGGAAGAGGTCGAGGGGATGCCAGACGTCGGCGGCCTGCTACCAACACACGCACGTCGCAGGGAACCAGGGGAGATCAGAATGGCGGGTGAGCGACCCGGGCGAGCACGGCGCAGGAGCCTTCACGTCTCGGACGCAGAAGGTGGCGGTGGCGCCGAGGTCGTGTTTCGAGCGACGATGCAAGCCGCGATCGCCCTTGGAGACGAGACGGCACAGTACGTCGGGGGCGAGTCGCGGAGTCCGCTTTCCTATGTCTTCTCCTGGCGTCACTACGTGGGCATGAGGAGAAAGCTCCGCGAATTCAGGCCCGACGTCGTGCATCTGCACAACTACTACCATTTTCTTTCGCCGAGCATTCTGCTGGCGCTCCGGCACTATCGTCGAACGCGGCCCGATTGTCGTGTCATCTTCACTGCGCATGACTATCATCTGGTTTGCCCGAACAGCGGACTTCGACACGTGGTCGATGGTGTGATGCAGAACTATGACGCCCACGATCTCCGCTTCTCTCTTCGTGATCGATTCGACGATCGCTCAGCGTTGCATTCTGCGCTAAAGCTCATCCAGCACGTGGTCGCCTATCGGATCCTCGGGTTGCGAGACGTGTTGGACACAGTCATCTCGCCGAGCTACTTCTTGAGAGATGTCTTTCAAGGCGGTGGCGTTGAAACGCCGATCGAGGTCGTTCGAAATCCTGTCGCTCTGCCTGAACCCGACGTCGACTCCGGTTCGGGGTCGGGGCTTGTGTATCTCGGTCGAATCGTTCCCGAGAAAGGCGTGATCGAGTTCGTCAGGTCTCTGGAGCAGTCAGGAAGTCGCGTCTCCCTGGATGTGTTCGGTAGCGGGGAGGACAGCGACAAGCTCATGGCGTTGAGGGGCGAACTGGAGTACGTGAACCTCACGTTGCACGGTGCGGTCGACCATGGCGACGTTCCGGCTACGTTGCGGCGCTATCGAGCCCTGGTGCACGCTTCCCGATGGTACGAGAACGCGCCTGTGGCCATAGTCGAGGCGGCGGCACAGGGCCTCGAAGTGGTCGTGTGCGCTGGCGGGGGCGGAGAGGAGATGTCCATGCTTGCGAAACGTCAGCACATCTTCGAACAGGATTCGGTGGAGTCCATCGCGGCTGCAGTCGCGTCGGCCGCGGCCTCGACAGGGAAGAACGAGATCATCGATCCGAGTGAGTTCTCTGCCGAGACGTATGCAAGGAGAATCGATCAGATCTACGCTTGACGTCGACGCAGGCCGCCCCGGAACAGGAGCCATACTTGCCTCAGCAGGTAGGCGGCGCCGAAGATGAAGCCGATTACGACGATGATTGGTGCGACGATCAGCATTCGATCCTGACCCAGGAGATCGTTGATTCGCCATGCGATGAGACCGAACAGGACGACTGTCACCGCAGCGATGCTGACGACCATGGATGTCTTTGCCCTCCTCTTCTCTGTCTGAGCAGAACCGACGGGCACGAGCAGACTCCAGGAGACAAACGCTCCGTAAGTGACGATGTTGTTCCAGAACGGGATGCTCAGCGCGACCATGACGCCGAGGTGAAAGGCTGTGAACAACGCAAGACCCACCCGCCAGGAGCGCCAACTGAGCACCGCGAAGAGAAGTCCGCACTCAAGGATGACAGTGCTCCAGTCGAGGATCTCCCAGAACCAAGGGGCATCGAACGAGACCAGGAAATCAGCGAGCCCTGCCTGTCTGTCGTGTGAGTAGTACTCCAAGCCCTGGTAGCCGAAGCTCGCCTGCGTGCGAGGGTCGAGCCAGCCGTTGTAGAGCTTGGGCAGGCCCGCGGTCATCATGGCGGATCCGACGCAGATCGCGAGGAGCCTCATCGTCCATTGGCGCGTTGGTCGAAGGCGAATCGATGGACGGATCATCGCGTCTACCGACAGAGAATCACCCCAACGGGAGAATGCCATGATCAGCGGCACGATCGACATCAGGATCGAGTGGTCGATCTTGCCCGTGGAGTAACTGAAGCCCTCGCCGACGATCGTGGCGATGAAGACGAGGATTGACGATATCGGTGTGAGGAATCCGATCAGCAGCGCCACTAGAGCGATCGCGAGGATGACTTCCAGCGCCGTCAGAACGGACGCGGATGGGAAGCCGGACGCAAGCGCGAACGGGCCCGGCAGGGGCGTGAAGAACGACGAGGGCAGCGTGGCGAGCCAGGAGAACTGGTTCATTGCGAGAAGGCTGATCGACGCGTAGATGATGCGATACAGGCCGAGGTCTCGGGACGTGAACGGGCCTTCGTCGATCCACGCCAACGCGCGGGCGAGCATCAGTTGCTCCCCTCATCGATGAGCTCGATGGTATCCACGCGAGGGTTCGACTCGGGATGACGGGCCCCAGTCGCGAGGGTGATGCGCTCGTTCGCCCATGTGATGGTCAGTTTGGCGAAGTGCTGGTCGGGGTAGAGCTCGGCGAGCCGCTCGGTCAGCCATCCTTCCGTCGCAGGCGCCATGGCAACGCTCTCCCGTCGGAAGTTGTTGAGGAACATGAGTACCCCGCTCAGACGCGAGTCCGGCATGAGGCGCTCCGGGTCGATCGATAGCTTCCGTCCGTCCGTCGTGATTGCGGTGACCACGGGATTCTCTGAGTCGATGACGCCGTCCTTGTTGATCACGTATCCGAAGCTCGGCTGGAAGAGCCACGGGTACGGTTCGCCGACCGCGGCCCTCGTGAAGAGACCGACGGGAACCGAGAGAGCCACGGCGGCGAAAAGCGCCAGGATTGCCAGTCCGGAACGCCGAGACCGGTGCCCCGTAGGGGTGGTCGAGTTCGAAGTATCGGTCATGCCACGTACCTCTCCCCAAAGGGTGCAGATGTCAGTTCCACCAGCACCCCGAACGCCCTTGAGAGGTCGATGCCACTGGGGGCTGCAGAAGCGCAAACGGCCGCGTGTGCGTCGCCACAAGAGTGCCCGACCCGGAGGATCAGGGTCAAATCGCGCCATCGTTGCGAGCCTCGCATTCGTTGTCAGGTAGGCTGGGCCCGCTGGCGGGCTAGGGGAGTCTCGTCAGGCTGTCGAGATACCTCCGGATTGGAGTCAGCTTGTCTGATGGGTCCCGACCGGGGGGCGTGGCAATTTCGTGTGCTTTCGAGGAGAACACGATCCGCGCCATATCGCATGCAGCGCACGGTCATGGCGTGCTGGTTCGACGCGCCGTGCGCGACACCGCCGCAGTGCGGCGCTTGACGGCTTCGGCCGCGCGTGTTCTGCCGGAGCAAGAGTCCGTGAAGAGCGCAGCAGCAAAACAACGCGCGAGGACTGCGCGCGGCGCCTTACCAGAAGACGTTGCGATCGCCCCCGTCTCCGAATTCGCACGCGTTGTCGGTGGCAGGTTTCGCTCGCCGTTGACCCCGACTTTCGGGCATCTCATCAACAAGGTGCTTTTCGATCGCCAAGCGAGCAAAGTCGACTATGGCGACGCGGCTACGCTCATCGGCATGCCAGGGTCGTCATTGCGGACGTTCGAGCGCAATGCTGGCCGCCGTCTGGTGTTTCACGAGATCGATGCACATCCGCGGGTGCGCAACGAGCTTCTCATCCGATTCTTCGGCAGACGTTCCGCATCGGCGGAGCTGATTCCATCTCGGATGGTGGATCGTATCGAGGCTGAACTCGAACTCAGCAACCACGTGCTCGTTCCAGGACATGTCGTTGCGGACCAGATGACTGCTCATGGAGTTTCAAGCGAAAAGCTCGTGAGAGTGCCCTATGGAGTCGATCCGAGTGTCTTCGAGCCAAGAGACATCGCGCCTCGGCGGCCAGGACCGGTCCGCGTGGTGTTCACCGGTCAGATCACCCTACGCAAAGGCATTCCCTTCCTCATCGAAGCCGTTCGAGGTTTGCCGGTCGAATTGACGATCATCGGGCAGCCGTTCGATCGGCGATTGGTCGCTGATCTGCCGGGCAATGTGAAGGTTGCAGGGATCCTCACGCCTTCCCAGTTGGCCGAGACATATGCCGACTCGGATCTCTTCGTGCTCCCCACTATCGAGGACTGCTTTTCGCTGGTCGTAGCTGAGGCCGCCGCCGCCGGGCTGCCTGTGGTGACGACCTTTGAGAACGGGGCTTACGAGCTCCTCTCGTCGAGCCACTCAGTGATTCCGGCCGGCGATGTGGCAGCCCTCCGTGACCTCATACGGAATGCCGAACCTTTGACGCCTCAGCGAAGAGGCGAGATCGCGGAGGAATCGGCATCGCGAGTGTGGACCACCTGGCCGCGATACGGCGAAGAGGTATTGCGCAGGCTTGGCGCGTGGGGAGACGACGATGTCCGCTGATCTCGAGGGCGTCTCCGACGTGCATCTGGTCTCTGTCGTCATACCGACGATCGGTCGGCCGGAACTGCGCCTTGCTGTCGAGTCTGTGCTCGCTCAGAATGCGCATCTGCATGAGGTGATCGTCGCGGCGGACACCGATGACGCGCTTGATCTGCCCGCCGACCCCCGCATCAAGGTCGTACGCACAGGACCACGGGCCGGCGGAAATGTGGCGAGGATGGCCGGTGTTCGCGCCGCCTCGGCTCCACTGATCGCTTTGCTGGACGACGATGACACATGGATGTCAGACAAGCTGCAGAAGCAGGTGGAAGCGGTACGCCGTCACGCGCCAGCGGGTTCTCGTTGGCTTTGCACGTCTCTGGTACTGGAAGCTTCGGGACGGATCTGGCCGGAGCGATTCATCTCCGACCAGGAGCCGCTGCTGGTGTATCTGTTCCAGAAGACGCGTCTGAGAGGTGGCCAGGGAGCGATGCACACGTCTACGATGCTCTTCCCCAGGGACCTGGTTCTGGCCCATCCGTTCGACGAGGCGCTGCGGTTCCACCAGGACACCGATTGGCTGGTGCGCTTGGATCGAGAAGCTCCGGAGCTTGCGATCGTCCAAGTTCGACAGCCACTCGTGCGACTGGCCAAGGGGGAAGGATCGGTGTCCCGTGGTATCCAGCCTCGACGCTCATTGGAATGGGCGCTGCGGGCAATGGAAGGAACCGATCGTCGAGCGCGTGGCGACTTCCTACTGACGGTGACGTACTTTCAGGCTCTGAGGTACCGCGATCTCGGCGCCGCGTGGCAGATCCTGCGTACCGCCGTGTCCTGGGGCAGGCCGACTGCCTACGCGCTCGCATCGATCGTGATCCTGCCGGTCAAGCTCCTGGTGGCCAGGGGCCGTATCTGAGCGTTTCCCGGTCGGAGGGTCACCCGACGAGCTTACGGATACTCGCGCAGAACGCGGCTTCGCAGTAGGGAGCCGTGATCGCGTGCCGGTCGAATGGGGGCAGGTCGACCGCGACTTCGATCGCATCTCCGATCCGGTCCGCGTGCGAGCTGTCCGCAGTCACCCCGCTCACGCCATCCACGAACGTCTCCACCTGCCCGCCCACCGGGCCGGTGACGACCGGAGTGCCCGCGGCCTGCGCCTCGACGGGGACGATGCCGAAGTCCTCCACCGGGGGGAAGACGAACACACTGGCGAGCTGCATGAGCGCGTAGAGCAGCGCATCCGAGGGAGAGACGACGATCCGCACAGGCACCTTCGCGGCCGCGGCGATCGCGCGCAGGCGCTGTTCCTCCGGGCCGCGACCTGCGATCACGACGGGCAGACCGGTCCGCTCACCGGCGGCGATCACCAGGTCCAGTCGCTTATAGGGGATGAACCGGGAGGCACCGAGGATGAACGGGTTTGGCAGCTGTTCCAGAAGGCGAAGCTCATCCGCATCCGACACCTGCGTGCGCCAGTCGCTCTGCGAGAGGATGCGCTCCACCGCGACCGGCGGGTGGATCACGATCGCCTCGCGGTCCCAGGCCTGGGCGATCCTGTCGCGCACGAACGCGCTGTTCGCCGCGATCGCGGTCGCCTCCTGCGCGCGCCGGCGGTCGATGCGCTGGAACAGCGGCGACACCGCCTTCACCGCCAGGCTGTTCCCGCGCTCATCGAGCTCGGGATTCCAGACGTACCTTGCCGGCGTGTGGGCGTAGACGTATTTCGGCACCTCGCGGCCCGCGAGCGTCGCGTGGTGGGCGAACAGATGCGAACTCACCAGCATCCACTCGTAATCGCGCGATGCGGTCAGCCCTCGCCAGGCACCGACGGTGAACGGCAGCGCCAGCGCCTTGTGCCGACGCAGCGGCGTGCGCGCCAGCCACGTCTCGCGAACAGTGCGGTCGGTGAAACGGTGCGGGGCGTCGTCCCAGAGGCACTGGATGTCGGCGTCGGGAAAGGCCCGCGCCATGGCCTCGAGCACGTTCTCCGCCCCGCCCGAGGACTCGATCCACTCGTGGACGAGCAGGCCCGTCACTAGGGTCGTCCCATCCCGTAGTACGACCATCCGGCGGCACGCCACGCAGCGGCATCCAGACCGTTGCGGCCGTCGACCACCACGCGTCCGTCGGTCAGTGACCCGGCGTGCTCCGGCGACAGCTCACGACGGTACTCGTCCCACTCGGTCACCATCACCACGGCCGCGGCGCCGCGGATGGTCTCGTCGCGGTCCGCCTCGAACGTCAGCTGCGGGTGCAGCCTGCGCGCGTTCTCGATCGCCTGCGGATCGGTCACGACGACGTCCGCACCCAGGCCGTTGAGGCGGACGGCCACGTCGAGGGCGGGGGAGTCGCGCACGTCATCGCTGTGCGGCTTGAACGCGGCCCCCAGCACGGCGACCTTCTTGCCGTACACGCTGCCGCCCAGACCGTCGACGACGAGCTGGACCGCACGGCTACGGCGGCGCAGGTTGATCGCGTCGACCTCGCGCAGGAAGTTCACCGACTCGCCCCGGCCGAGCTCCTCGGCTCGCGCAGCGAAAGCGCGGATGTCCTTCGGCAGGCACCCGCCGCCGAATCCGATTCCCGCGCCGAGGAACTTGCGGCCGATCCGCGCGTCGTGGCCGATGGCGTCGGCGAGCTGCGTGACATCCGCTCCGGTCGCCTCGGCGATCTCGGCCATCGCGTTGATGAACGAGATCTTGGTGGCGAGGAACGCGTTCGCCGAGACCTTCACCAGCTCTGCGGTGGCGTAGTCGGTGACGATGAACGGGGTGCCTTTCGCGACAGCCGGGTGGTAGACCTCGCGCAGCACCTCTGCCGCGCGCTGTCCCTCCTCGCCGACCGGAACCCCTGCGACCAGGCGGTCGGGGTCGATGGTGTCCTGCACGGCCCACCCCTCCCGCAGGAACTCCGGATTCCACACGAGCACTGCGCCGGCGGCGGCGATGCGCGGCGCCAGCTCGGCCGCCGTGCCGACGGGCACCGTCGACTTGCCGGCGACGATGTCGCCCGCGGACAGATGGGGGAGCAGGTCGTCGATCGCGGTGTTCACGTAGGTGAGGTCGGCGGCGTGGCCGCCGGCCTGCTGGGGAGTGCCGACTCCGACGAAGTGCACCTTTGCGCCGCGGGCGGCGGAAGCATCCGTCGTGAACGACAGGCGGCCCGACGCGATGCCCTCGGACAGGAGCTGCTGCAGACCGGGCTCGAAGAACGGCGCCTCGCCCTTGGCGAGCGACTCGATCTTGCGGGGATCGACGTCCACACCGACCACCTCATGGCCGATGGATGCCATCGCGGCGGCGTGCACCGCACCGAGATAGCCGCAGCCGAACACAGAAAGACGCATGTACTTTTCCTCCCCAGAAAGCAACGCCTCCATCATCCCCTATCGGAGTGGCCGGTGTTGTCGTGCGGGCAAGCGAAAGGCGCGCCCCGGGACGGGACGCGCCTTTCGATGATGAGACGGATCAGAGGATGCCGGCGCCGACCGGAACCGAGATCGTCGAGTTTGCGGTGTAGGTCGAGCCGTCAGAGAACTTGACGGACAGGTTCACCGGGAAGGTGGCGAGCGCGCTGACGCTGACGCCGGTGTTCGTTCCGGCGAGGCCGAACTCCACCGGCACCGCCAGAGCGCCGTTGCTGGCGATGCTCACGGGACGAGTGCCCGTCCAGGTGGTCAGCGGGAAGCCGACGTTCCCGACGACGGGGAGAGTGCTGTAGGTGGCGGTGCGCTCGCCCGGCGCAGTTGCGATGCCGTCCACGGAGTAGACGCCGAAACCGCGAGCAGAACCCAGCGTGAGGTTGATGCCCGCCGGCCGGTTGACCGTGATCGTGACCGTGGCGTTGTCGGTGATTGCGCCCGCACCGTTCGTGATCGTGTACTGAGTGGGGACCGTGACCAGTGCCGTGGCGGTGATGACGCTCGCGCTGTCGAGAACGCGAAGCGCGAGAAGCGACGTGCTGCTGTCGGTCCAAGCGAGCGAGGCGTTCGTGGTCGAAGCAGCAGCCAGCGGGGTGGCGGCGGCGACGGCGACGACGGGAAGCGACCAGGCGGCGCCCTTGACGAGGGTGCGGCGCGAGACGTTGGTGTTTTCGATGGTCATGTTTCTCCTGGAGTTCGTACGCAAGGCGCTGTGAAGAAGAGCAGTGCCGCCCGGGGGAGCGGCGAGATGTCAGCTCGCCGTGCCACTCGTGGGAGCAGTCGATGCCAGATGACAGTTCTGACAATGGCGGAGATGTCGCATAGTGAACCCGGCCGTGTCGCTGAGTGATCGAAGAGCGACGGAAAACGATCGCCGAGGCGCTTCGAGAGGCTCGGACATCCGAACCGCAAGGTGGGGGATACTTGCCTGATGGGGACGGGGACCGTGAGGTCGCGGTTGGGTGAGCTCTGGGCGGATGCCTGGCGCTGGTGCCTTTTCGCGCTCGGAGTCGTGTTCGCCGTCTACCTGCTGCTCGACCGCGGCATCCCGAACGGCGCCGTCGCGGCATCCGTCGTCGCCGCCCTCACCGTGGGCGTCGTGCTCACGGCATCCGAGCCCCTCGCCATCGCCCTGATGGCGACGCCCGCACTGCTCGTCACCGAGCGCCTCGGACTTGGCGGCGCGGACCTCACCGTCTCCGACGCGGCGCTCGCCGCGGCCCTCGGCGCCGCCGTGCTGCTCGGAAAGCACACCTACAGCCCGCCCATGCGCGTGATGCTCTGGGCGAACCTCGGCTACCAGTTCGCCTCCCTGCTCACGGTGATCGTCAACCCCTATGTGCAGAACACCGTCGAGTGGGTGCACGCCTGGCTGCTGGTCTCGGGCGCGCTGATCGTGGGATGGGTGATCGGTCGGGCCGGCCGCGCGCGCCTGGCCTTCATCCTGATCCTGGGTGCGACCGGTGTGATCGCGGCGGGCACCTTCGGTACCGCGATCGGACACGCCCTGCACGGGGAGTTCGGCGCCGTCTACCCCATCTGGCCGTGGCCGATGCACAAGAACTTCGCCGGCGGCATGCTCGGCTTCGCCGCCTTCATCGCCTACGTGAACCCCGACTGGGCCCGCATCGACCGCCGTTGGGCCCGCGGAGCGTTCGTCGTCTTCCTGCTCGCTCTGCTGCTGACGCAGTCCAGGCAGGCCGGTATCGGACTGGCTCTCGCGCTGCTCGTGCACACGTTGCGACGAGGCGCCGCGAAGCACATCGTGCTCATCATCGTGCTCGCCGTCCCCGGCATCTTCCTGGTCGTGCAGAGCGTGTTCGAGCAGATCGACTCGCAGAACCGGTTCAACTCCTTCTACCAGCGGGTCGACTGGCTGCGCGAGGTATACGCGTTCTGGAAGCACTCGCCCGTCTTCGGACACGGGCTGCGGTACTGGTACGTGCAGCCGGGGGCGAACTTCCAACCCCCGCAGGCCGAGGTCGAGGTGCTCGCCTCGACAGGGATCGTCGGCCTGATCGGTTTCATCGCGATGTGGGCGGTGATGCTGATCGCGCTGTGGCGCGTGGCGCCGCGGTTCGGGATGCTGGCCTTCGGCCTCGTCTTCGCGCGCATCGCGCAGGCGCAGTTCGACCTCTTCTGGGTCGCCGCGCAGGTGTCGGTCCCGTTCTTCGTCGCGGGCATCTGCCTGGGCGCGCAGGCCCTCGCCCACGAGCACGACCCCACCCAGCCGTTCTGGGAGATACGGGAGAAGAAGAGCAGACGAGACCGCGATCTCGACCTGCCCGAGCGGGTGCTGGTCAGATCAGGCGTACGAAGGGCCCAGCACATATGATCGAGCGAGACAGAGGGGTGCGGGGATGAGGCTTCGCGACTACGGCAACGCGTTCCGCCGCTACTGGCTGGCGATACTGCTGATGATCGCGGTCGGCGCGGGGGTGGGCTTCGGCTGGGCCAAGCTGCAGAGCCCGGTCTACCAGGCTGATGCCAGCGGGTACATCACCGCGGGCACCAAGTTCGACACCTCCACGTTCTCTCCCGGTCAGGTCGACGGGCTCGCCAAGGCGAAGGTGCCGACGTACCTCGACATGGCCACCTGGCGCTCCGTGGCCGAGCGCGCCGGCGAGGAGATCGGCTCGAAGCTGTCGCCCGAGGCGCTGGCCCAACTGATCACCGTGGAGAATCCGCAGGGCACGGCGATCCTCAAGATCTCCGCGCGCGCGGCGACGCCGGAGGCCGCCCGCGACATCGCGTCGGCGTGGGTCACTGCGCTCGCCGCGGAGATCGATCGCGTCGAGGGCGACGGCAACCCCGAGAGTGCTGAGCTGACCATCAAGCTCGGCGAATCGGCATCCCTGCCGTCCTCTCCCGTCTTCCCCGACACCAGGCTCGCCATGATCGTCGGCGTCGTGCTGGGCCTGGGCGGCGGCGTCGCCTTCGCGCTGGTGCGCGCGATGGCCGATCGCCGGCTGCGCACCGCGGCCGACGTGGAGCAGCGACTGCACATCCCCGTCGCCGGCACCCTGCCCGACGTCGGCTCTCTCGCCGACGGACACCGTCTGTACCGGCCTGGCGACGTCGCCGAGGACGCCAAAGCGCAGCGTGCGGACTTCGCCGTACGCGAGTCGCTGCGGATGCTGCGCACCAACCTTCAGTTCATGAACGTCGACAACCCTCCGCGCCGCATCGTCGTCACCAGCGCGCTGCCGGGTGAGGGCAAGTCGACCGTCGCGGCAAACCTCGCCGGCACGCTGGCGGCCAACGGCGCCCACGTGATCCTCGTGGACGGCGACCTGCGTCGTCCCACCGTGGCGGAGAGCACCGGAGTCGACGGCGCGGTGGGCCTCACCGACGTGCTCGCCGGGCGGCTGGAGATCACGGATGCCCTGCGCCGCGTGCGGGGCGTGCCGAACCTGCTCGTGCTGCCGGCCGGAACCCTCCCGCCGAACCCCAGCGAGCTGGCGGGGTCGGAGCGGATGCACAAGCTGCTGGCGGACCTGGCGAAGCACGCGATCGTGATCATCGACGCGCCTCCGCTGCTCGCCGTCACCGACGGCGCCGTGCTCACGCGGGCCGCAGACGGCGCCCTCATCGTCGTGTCCGCGGGGCACACCAGCTACGACACCGTCGACGACGCGGTCGCCGTGCTGGAGAAGATCCACGGCCACGTGCTCGGCGTCGTGCTGAACCGCGTGGCCGTGCCCAACGCCGGAGCCTACGGCGCCTACGCCTACGACGCCAAGCAGCCGCGGAGCTCGGATGCTGCCGCCTCGCGTGGCGAGAACACGCCGGCCGCGACTCCTGCGGCATCCGCCGACATCGCGACCGCGCCCGAACCGGGTCGTCGTCGTGGCGTCCGGAAGAGCACGGACGAGGACGTCATGACCGAGCTGTTCGGCAGGACGCCGGCTGACGACAGTGGCCGCTGACGGCCACCGGCGACTGCGCATCGCACTGATCGCCTCGTCGTACGCCCCGCACATCGGCGGCGTCGAGGAGCACGTGGCGCAGGTCTCGCGCGCACTGCGATCCCGGGGGCACGAGGTCGAGGTCTGGTCCGTCGACCGGGGGAGGCGCCCCGCCGCATCCGCTCTCGAGACACCTCCGGTGCGTTACCTGCCCACACCGCTGCCCGCGCGGACCGCGGCGGCGCTGCTCCGCTACGCGCTTGTGGCTCCCGCGGCCTGGCGCCAGTGGCGCACGGCCGCACGGGAGTTCCGCCCCGATGCGCTTGTCGTGCAGTGCTTCGGTCCCAACGGCGTGTACGCGCTGCGACTGCACCGTGCCACCGGCATCCCCCTGATGGTGGTCTCGCACGGCGAGACGCTGGGCGACGACAACGGCGCGTTCGCACGATCACGGCTGCTGCGGGACTCGCTGCGTGCGGCACTGGCCGCCTCGTCCGCCCACGCCGCCCCCAGCCGTTACGTGCTCGATGACCTCACCGCACGCTTCGGCGCCGGTGAGGGCACGATCATCCCCAACGGCGTGGGCCGGATGCCGTCGTTCAACGCGCCCGCGCGCGAGCAGGATCTGCTCGTCGCGGTCGGGCGGCTCGGGCGGATGAAGGGCTTCGACCTGCTCATCGACGCGTTCGCCGCGCTGGAGCAGGGCCGGCTGGAGATCGTCGGCGACGGGCCGGAGCGCGATGCGCTGCAGCAGCAGATCAGTGCGCTCGGCCTGGATGATCGCGTGCGCCTGCTGGGCGAGCGCGACGCGGCGGGGGTGGCGGAGCGGATCGCGGCGGCGACGGCCGTGGTCGTCCCCAGCCGTTCGGAGTCGTTCGGAATCGTCGCGCTCGAGGCCTGGCGCGGCGGCGCGCCCCTGGTGATGACCAGCCGCGGGGGAGCGGCCGAGTTCATCAGGGACGGGGAGGACGGGCTGCTGGTCGATCCGGAGGACACCGCGGCGCTGACGGACGCCCTGCGGCGGATGCTGTCGGATCCCCCGCTGCGCGACAGACTCGCTGAGGCAGGCCTGGACCGGGTGAAGGCGTTCAGCTGGCCGCGCGTGGCGCTGCTCTACGACATGGTGCTTCGGGCCATCGTGCGCTGACCGCTCCCTGCCACCGGGGCGTCAGCGAAGGGAGGCCCAGACGCGCGCGTGCTCGCGGGCGCTGCGCTCCCAGGTGAAGCGCGCCGCATGCGCGCGTGCGTCGCGCAGCAGAGCGGGAAGGGCCGGATCGTCGGAGGTCGCCTCGATCATCCCCGCAGCGAGGGCCGCGGCGTCCGGTTCGACCAGGAATCCATGCCCCGCCGCCACCTCGGGAAGGCTGCTCGTGTTCGCCACGACGGCCGGCACCCCTGCCGCCATCGCCTCCAGGACCGGCAGCCCGAAGCCCTCGTACAGGGACGGAACCACCACGGCGTCCGCCGCCGCGACCAGACCCGGCATGACCGCATCGGGCAGCCGGCCCAGGAGGAGCACTCCCGGCATCCCCTCGAACAGGGCAGTGCGGCGTGGATGCTCCGGGCCCGCGAGTGCGAGCGTCAACTCCGGCCGCTCCGCACGGACGAGTGGCCACGCCGACGCGAGCCCCTCCAGGTTCTTGCGCGCGGCGGCACCACCCGCGTGCAGGACGAAAGGCGACCGCAACCCGAGCCGACCCAGCGCGGCATGGTCGAGGGGCATCGCGTCGAAGTAGCGGGCGTCGACTCCGTTGTGCACGACGTGCGGCTGCGGGATGCCCAGGAGATCGACCGCCTCGCGGGCGCTGAACTCGGAGACGCAGATGACGGCATCCGCACGACGGAGTTCAGCGATGGCCGCAGCCACGGGCGAGGACTCATCGGGGAAGCGCCAGGCGACCACATCGTGCAGCGTCACCACATCGCCGTGCGGCGCAGGCGGCAGCTCCAGACCCATCCGATGAGAGACCGTGTCGCCGGCGAACAGGATCCGTCCGGCTTCACGCCGAACCGCTGCGGATGCCGTGGCGAGAAACCGCATCGGCAGCCGCCGGGACCCCGGCAGGGTGGAGCGCAACGAGCGGACGACCAGCCCGCGGGTGCGCCAGGTCTCCTCGTCGACGGCTTCCAGTGCGTCTGCAGCGCGGGTGACGATCTGCCGCTCGTACGCCTGCGCGCCCATCGGCGCATCAGTGGCGATCGTGGCGATCGACAGTCGGGGGCCGGTCACCCGTGCTCCTTCGCCGTCAGCGCCGCGCGGATGCGCTCTGCGGTGGCATCCCGTCTCTCCGGCGGCAACGGCGCCGCCGTCGCCTGGCGCAGAGTCGCGATCGCGCCCCAGGTGAGCCCCAGCACGGAGACGCCGAACCGCTGCATCCGCCGGACCGCGCCGCCGGCCCGTTCGATCGCCCGCAGATCACTCGCAACCCAGCGGCGCAGCATGGTCGAACGACGGCCTGCATACCTCGCGAGCATCACCATGTGATTGCGACGACCGTACAGCTTGTAGCGGGTGTCGAAGCGGCGTCCCTTCACGTGCGGGGCCGGGAGGTGGTCCACCGAGGCATCGGGGGCGAACACCGTTCGCCCGCCGATGCGTTTGACGCGGAGGAACATGTCGGTGTCCTCGCGCATAGCCGTGCCCGGGTAGTCGTCACGGAACCCGCCCAGGCGGGCGAGGATCTCCCGGCGGAACGACATGTTCGCCCCGATGCCGTGATCCACGTCTTCCAGGCCGTCACGGAGCGCAGCGAACCCGGCAGTGAGTGTGCCGTCGTCGCGCAGTCTCCCGATCGGAAGGTCGTACGCCTCCTCGCCCGGCTGAAGGTTGCGCGTGCGGCCCGCGACGGCATCCGGATGCCGATCCGAGGCGAACGCGTCGAGCAGCCCCCGCCGCCACCCCGCCGATATCACCACGTCGTCATCAAGGAATGCGATGATCTCACCCCGTGCATGCAGCAGCGCCTCATTTCGGGAGCGCGTCATCCAGCCGGCCAGCTCGGGGCGGTGCACGTACTGCGCGCCGGGGAACGCTCGCTCCGCTGCGGCGGAGTCCTCGCTCCGCGAAGCATCCACCACGACCACCTCCACGTCCCCGGCGTGCTCGGCGAGCGAGGCGAGGCAGCGCTCCAGAAACGCCGAGCGCTCGTAGGTGACGATGCACACGGTCAGTTGAGGTGCGGGCATGCGGTCAGCCTAGTTGGCGCGCGCCGCGGTCAGTCCAGCGAGCCCAGCTCGACGAGGCGGGCGAACTCGGCATTCTGATCGCGAACCTCGTCGAAGGTCCCTGCCGAAGCGACTTCGCCGTGACGCAGGAACACCAGCTGGTCGACGTGACGCACAGTCGACAGTCGGTGCGCCACGATGATGATGGTCATCGAGCCCTGCAGATGCCTGAGCGTCTGCGCGATCTCGTATTCGGTGGCGTTGTCGAGGGCCGACGTCGCCTCGTCCAGCACGAGGACATTGGGGCGCCGGTAGAGCGCTCGGGCGAGCCCGACCCGCTGCCGTTGGCCGCCCGAGAGCCTCGTCCCGCGATCACCGAGCACTGTGTCGAGTCCATCAGGGAGCTGAGCGACCAGATCATCGAGAAGCGCGAGCCGCACGACCTCTCGTACGCGCTCGACATCGATGGACTCCTGCGTGAGACCGAAGGCGATGTTCTCGAGCAGCGTGGTGTTGGAGACGAACACATCCTGAGGCACCACACCGAGTCCGGCGTGCCAGGCCGCCAGGTCATGAGCGATCACCTGGTCGCCACAGAGGATCTCACCCGCGGTGGGGGAGAGCAGACCCAGGAGCAGATCCAGCAGCGTGGACTTACCCGCGCCACTCGCTCCGACGAACGCGGTGGTGCGATTCTCCGTCACCGTCACGTTCACGTGGTCCAGGACGTTCTCGGTCGAGTCCGGGAAGCGGAACGAGACGTCGTGCACCACGATGTCTCCCGTGGGCGGTGTCACGGCCGAAGGAGCATCGTCGTGCTGTCCCTCGGAGGCCAGCTCGTCCAGCGCTTCGACGAGGATCCGGAGGCCTGCATCGCCGCTGCGCGTCGTCGCGACGTTCGCTGTCACGCGGGTGAGGGTCGGGAGCAGACGCACTGATGCTGCGGCGAAGACGCCCAGCACGGGAAGGATCTGACTGCCGGCGCCGGTCATGCTGAGCACCGCGGCGATGCCCGCGATGGAGACGATGAACGCGATCTCGAGCATGTAGCGGGGGATGTCGCTGAGGATCCCCATGGTCTGCTGCGTGCGGGCACCGCGAAGACGGGCCTGGCGGAAACGACCGACGAACAGCTCCGAGCTCGCGGTCAGACGCGTCTCGCGGAAGCCCTCGATGCCAGGCATCAAGGACTGCCAGGCATCGAGCGACGAGCTCGCGAGCTCCTCGCCGAGGGCGACCTGCCTGTGTCGCAGGATCTGCTGGATGCCGAAGACGATCGTGCCGAACACGACTGCGGCGAGCGCCATCGCCAGCGGCGACGTCCATGCGAGCACCAGCACCAGGGCGGCCATCGTCACGACATCCGTCGCCAGGCTCACCTGCGCGAGCAGCACGCTGGCAGCCTGGTTGGTCGCGTCGTTGACGTTGCGGTAGATCTCGCTGGATGCCCGTTTGCGGTGCGAACCGTACGGCGCGAGCACGTAGCGGCGCATCAGCGCGGTCGATGCCAACGCGGACACGCGCGTGGTGCGCCCGAGAAGCCACCACCGGAACATCAGCGCGCCGACGCTCTTGACCAGGAAGGCGATCAGCACCAGGCCGGCGATGACGGGGAGCAGCACGCTCACATCCGTGGTCCCGATCGTCGTCGAGATCCAGGTCAGGAAGGCGCCGTCGGTCTTTCCCGAGGTGATCAGCTGCATGAGGGGGAGCATCGACAGCACCCCCACCATGTCGAGGCCCGCAAGCACCAGCGAGACCAGCACGGTGGTCGCGACCCATCGGGCGGGCGCGGCCCCGGTGGCCTCCAGGAGCAGGCGCAGCCGCGACATCCTCGTCTGACGCGTCATCTGCCCACTGTCCCCTCGACGGTCCCGGTCGCCTCCCGGCGTCCCGAGAAATCTAGCATCGCGGCCGCGGATCGAGCCCGACGGAGGACGCGGACGGATCGGAATATCGGTGTCTTTCACATCTGACGCGATTCGACTATCATTGGCGGCAATGCCCGTCGGTACAGCGGCTCTATGGGGGAGTCGCGCCGGGGCGATAAGCATTGGGGAATGCTCTCATGAGCGAGAACACGAAGACCGCTGGCGACGGCGTCAGTCGTCGCACCGTCACGAAGGCGATGGCGTGGGCTGTGCCTGCGATCGCCGTCGCCGCACCGATCCCGGCCTTCGCCGCATCGGGCACCAAGCCGACGATCACGGTCGGCACTGCGTGCAAGTCGCCCGGTGGCAGTTGCGCGACATTCAAGTTCGGTTACGCCGTACCTGTGTCGATCTACAACGGATCGAACAAGACGGTGTGGATCACGTCGCTCACGCTGACCAAGAACACCACGGGCATTCCTCTGACCGCCGCTCCGGTTCCGCCGCTTCCCTGGGAGATCGCGCCGGGTGCCACTTTCAACGGGTACTTCCTCGCGCGATCCACGAACAGCGCCAACGCCACCGGAACGATCGCGTTCGCGGCGGGGTGGGGTCACGCCTCGGACGGCAGCGACCACGACCACGACGGCAACCCGATCGTGTCGGGCGACATCGCGATCACGGGCACCCCGCCGGACTGCGCCTGCATCTGAACCCCGCATGGTGGCGCTGAGCCACCATGCGAACGTCGAGCCACCACGTGGATGCCAGGCATCCGCCTGGTGGCTCGACGTCTAGGTGATGGCTCCTTCGGCGTCGGGACGGGGGCGGCAGACGTCAGCGGCCGGGGAGCACGGCACGGAACGCGGCCACGCGTTCCGACCAGTCGGCGGCGTCCGGGCGGGCACCGTGCGGGAAGCGTGTCGACGCGGGGATGCCGGACGCGACGGCCTCCGCAAAGGCCTCGCCCTCGGCGATGATGACACCATCGGCATCGCGGAAGCCCGCCACCGGGGTGGAGACGATCGGGCGCCCGACCGCCTGATACTCGTACAGCTTGATCGGGTCGAGGCTCTCCGTGAAGGCCGTCACGAGGTGCGGGACGACGAGGACATCCGCGTGCTGCAGGTAGGCGGGCACGGCCTCCCGGTCCCGCGCGCCCAGCACGATCGCACCCGCGGCACGGACGCGCTCGCCGTCGGCCGCCGACCAGGCTTCGGGCCCGACGAGCACCAGATGAGCGTTCCCGCGCAGCGCGGTCGCGGTCGTCTCGCACAGGTCGACGTCTATGCGGTCGCGGTGCAGGGTGCCGAGGTACAGCGCGTACGGCCCCTCGGGAGCATCCGCGGGGCGCGGAGCGGGGGCGAGGTAGCGTGCCGTGTCCACGCCGTTGCGCACCAGCACGATGTCGTCGCGCTGCGAGCGCTTGCGGCGGATCAGCTCCGGCGAGCACGCGACCACGGCGGCGGCGTGCTGCAGCAGCCACTTCTCGCCCTCGGCGATGCGCTGCTGCGCCGACTCCGGGCGTTCCGCGGCGAGCCAGTCGTCGGTCATGTCGTACAGCACCGGCCAGCCCGTGCGCTGTGCGAGCTGCACCGCGGCGGGGTCATTGATCCAGAGCACCGGATGCGGCATCCGCAGCGTCTCCACGGCCGCGCGGACGATGCTCGCGAGCCGGTCGTCGGCACCGCGATCGATGCGGCGGGGGAGCCACTTCACAGGGCGCAGCGTCCAGAGCCGGTCGTCGATGCGTGTCAGGCCGCGCCCCGTGCCCGGACGGCGCCCATGGCGCAGGTCGTGGATCGGGTCGTCCGGAGGCTCCACGAAGAGCACGCGGAGATCGGGGTCGGCTGCCAACAGCCCCGCCACCAGGTGCTGATTGCGGCGCCACACGCCATCCCACCGTTCGAGGGACAGCACGACGAGGTCCGTCATCGCAGCCGCCTCTCGATCGCACGCCGGTAGACGTCGTCGGTGCGGGCCGACTGCTGTGCCAGCGAGAACTCGGTGCGTGCGCGCTCCCTGGCCTGCTCTGCGAGATGCATCCGTCGCTCCTGATCATCGGCGAGCGTGCGCAGTGCGTCGGCGGCATCCGAGACCTCCCCCGGACGGTAGCCGCTGCGCGCATCCAGCCCCTCGAGCACGTCGAGGTGGCCGGCGGCGGCTGCGGCGACCGGCGCCGCGCCAGCGGCCATCGCCTCGATGAGCGCGAGCCCCAGGCCCTCCACCTCGCAGGGCGCGAGGAACAGGGCTGCCCGCTCCAGGCGAGCGGGCAGATCCTCGCGGAACCCCAGTAGCCGCACCGCGTCGGAGGCGCCGAGCTCGTCGACCAGCGCCTCGAGGTCGGCGCGCAGCGGGCCGTCACCGGCGATGTCGAGCCGCCAGCCGTCGTGCGCCAGCCCGGAGGCGGCGAAGGCGCGGATGCCCGTGTCGGTGCGCTTCTCCGGCTGCAGCCGCTGCGCCATCAGGATGACCCGTTCGCGCTCAGTCGGGACGCGCGCGTCCTCCGGCGCCGAGGGCACGCCGGAGTGCACGACCGCGGAGGGCACGCCGATCACCGCAGCGACGGCCGAGCTGATGGAGATCTCGGCATCCACACGGCGGCGGACGAGAGCATCGATGGGGATTCCCAGCACGCTGCCGCGGCGGGATGCGAAGTGCCGGGTCGAGACGAGCGCGGGCCCCCGCCTGCCCAGAGCGAGCACGCCCGCGGCATCCGCGTTGGTCATGTGCGTGTTCACGACGTCGGCCGTGCGGCGCAGCGCGCGGAGGGCGCGGACGCCGTCCCACAGGCCGACGGCGGGCGACCACGTCGCCCCGGACTCACGCAGCGGGGCGGGCATCCGCTCCGGCGACCCGCCGAGCACGTCGACCTCGTGCCCGGCCTGCCGCTGGGCGATGGCGAGCCGCAGCACGAACTGCTCCACTCCGGCGAAGCGGTCCGAGCACACCAGGTGCACGATCCTCATGCTCGTCCTCGTTCGGTCAGGGCCAGTTCAGTGAGCAGTTCGACGTACCGCTCCGCCGTGGCGCGCCACGTCAGGTGCGACACGGACGCACGGCAGGCGTCACGCCATTCGTCGACGTGCGTCGCGGCGAGCGTCTCGAGGCGGTCGGCGATCTGGTGCGGATCAGGAGCCACGAGATACCCGTTGCGGCCGTCGACGATCAACGAGGCCGCGGCGCCCACCCTGGTCGCGATCACGGGGAGACCGGAGGCGAGTGCCTCAGTGAAGACGAGTCCATACGACTCATAAGCACTGGGCAGAGAGAACATGTCCGCCGCGGCGAACCATGGCGCCAGGTCGACGTGCGGGCCGACGAACAGCACACGGTCTGCCACTCCTCGTCGCTTCGCGCGCGCCGTCATCCTGTCGACCGCGGAGCGATATCCGCCCACCACGAGCAGCATGACCGTCGGAGCCTCGGTGAGTGCGTCGATCAGCAGTCCGAGTCCCTTGCGGTCGAGCTCGTGCCCGATGAACAGGGCCACCCGGTGCTCATCATCCAGACCCAGCCGTTCCCGTGCCGCGGCGCGCTCAGCGGGGGTCGGCGGATGGTGCGCATCCAGATCGACGCCGTGTCCGATGACGTGCACAGGCGGCCGTACCCGCCCGTACACCCGGCGCAGCACCGCAGCTTCTTCCTCGGTCAGGGCGACGACCGCTCGATGCGTCCGCCCGTGGTAGCGATGTCGATCCCGCAGGTGAGTGAACAGGTGCAACGGATTGCGCATCATCCGCCACAGCCCGTGACCGCGGTTGCGCATGGTCTCGGCGATCACGCCGTGATTCACGTAGACGTCGCCTGCGAGCGCGCCGTTGTGGCAGATCGAGACCGCGTGCGGTTCCTGTGCCAGCAGGCGGCGGGCGCGACGCCCGCCCACGATGCTGAACGCGAACGCTGCGTTCAGGCGCCAGACTGCGTGCAGGAGCCGGGACTGCGGCGGTGGGCCGTGGGGCGTCAGCCGGTCTTCGGTGAGCGCTTCGGTGGTGTGACCGAGAGCGAGGAACTGCTCCTCCAGCTGAGCGGCCACCCCTGCTACGCCACTGCCAGGGCCGATGGACGGGACGATCTGCACGATGTGCATCAGTCCGCGCTCCGGAACCGCTGCTCGATCTTCACGGGGCCGAGACGGTAGAGGGCCGCGCGGCGACGGGCCTCGCGCCCGCGCTCGCCGGGGAGGATCGCGGCGCGTACCGCCGCGCCGAGGAAGGCCGCCGTGCGGGCGCTCTGCCAGCCGAGTGCGCCGAAGTGCTTGCGGAAGTACCGCTCCTGCGAGGCGTGGAAGTACGCCTCGCGGCGGCGGGGGTCCGTGCTCGTGCCGCCCGCCGCGTGCACGGCATGCAGTCCCTGGACCTCCTGATGCCGCCAGCCCAGGCGGTAGGCACGGTAGGCCCAGTCGGTCTCCTCGGCGTAGAGG
>Ga0308158_10000965_pt1 | contig 35314 bp, 27 predicted proteins | sample PhyBR2_FD_201038 | JGI IMG/M metagenome (GOLD analysis project Ga0308158, IMG submission 201038) | Phyllosphere microbial communities from UC Gill Tract Community Farm, Albany, California, United States - DLSLB.R2 | ecosystem: Host-associated > Plants > Phyllosphere > Unclassified | place: USA... | reverse complement strand
ATTGGAAATCTCTTTCTCATAATAAGATATTGGATGAGAATGGTTCTCCTTCGATGCTTGACGAATATAAATATTATAATAAAGCAGAGAGTAAATGTCTATTTGATGATTTTAAGGTTGCGTACAACGGTTTTTCGGTTGTGAGAATTGTGGCTGCTTATAATAACGCTATTGAATTGTCTTTCAATAAGGTTGAAGGTAAATTTCAACATTACATTACTATAGAATCTCTTCTGGCTTTTGATACTGTATTTCTTTCAACAACAGCCTTGAAAAAGATTGGATTAAAGATTTAGATTTGAATTTCTGAAATAATAACAAAAAAAAACAGGAACTTTTTAAGGTTCCTGTTTTTTTGTATTCAAGTGGAGTTGGAGGTTTTCGAACCTGCTATATTTTAATATATCTCAAAATATGTAATATGTCTATTTATCAGTATTTTAGCTATATTTGTATAAACTAATATATTTAGTTTTTATGTCTAAATATAGAAGAAGTAGCACCTAAACTGGCACCTGATGAACTACACTTTTAAACTTAAGCAACCCAATGTTACAAAGGAATCTTTGATTTATTTCCGTTCTTTTTTCAACAATGAAAATAAGAATTTCATTTATTCTACGGGCGAGAAAATAAAACCAAGCGAATGGGATTTTGAAGGTAGACAACCAAATGACCTAAACGGAAGAACAAAAAAGGCAGAAATTCATCGAAGCGTTAAGGTGCAGTTAGATCGCTACAGTAGTTTCTTTACAGAGATTGTTAATCGATATAAGAACATAAATGAAGAACTTACAGTCGATATTCTTAAACAAAGATTTGATGAAAAGTTCAAAAAAATTACTGTTAAAAGTGATTTCTTTAGAATTTATCAGGAGTTTTTAGATGAGAAGGAAAATGACTATACTGGGAATTCGATTTCAAACTCAACTTTAAAGCGTTACAAATGCAATAAGAATCTACTCGAAGATTTTGAAAGCAATTGTAAAGTTAAGATCACTCTGGGAAAATTTGATGATAAACTTTATAATAAGTTTTTAAAATATTGTATCGAAGAAAAAAAGCATTCTGCAAATACATTACACAGAAATGTCGGTCTGCTCAAAACTTTTCTTCTCTGGGCTCTCAATAAAAAATATACATATAATAACAATTTTATTACGTTCAAAAAACCTGCGAAATTCACAACTGATGAAATAGCTTTAAATTTTGAACAAGTTGAGCTCATATACAATTATGACTTCAGTGATAACAAAAGATTGGAAAGGGTACGTGACCTTTTTGTTTTTGGATGCACTACAGGAATGAGATTTGGCAATTACAGTACGATTTCAAGAAGTGATGTGGATGGTAATTTCATACGAGTTATCGATTTAAAAAGTAAATCTAAAAACTTAGCAATTCCTTTAAACAGTATTTCTAAATCAATACTCGAAAAATATGATTATAACTTGCCTAGTATTACAAATCAGAAGATGAATGAGTATATTAAGGAGGTTTTTAAAAAGCTAGAATTTACTGATGAAATAAAGAAGACTATGAAGTATGGTGATGAGTTGGTAGACCAAAAAGCTGAGTTTTGGACAAGAATTTCCTCACATACTGCAAGGAGAAGTTTCATCACTATAATGAAGAACAAACGAGTTCCGGATAAAGTAATTATGAGTTACACTGGTCATACTAGTCTGGAGGTCTTTAATGCTTATTACAGACCTAGTGAAGATGATAAAATCAACTATATGAATGAAGTTTTTAAATAATCACTAATTAGATTATGGATCAGAAAAAGCTTTACGGACGTTGGAACCTTTGGGAAGAATTTGTGGGCTATCCAATGATGATTTATTTCTGGATTAGAAGGCAAAAAATTCACGAACTTTTGCAAAGTAGAATTGAAAAAGCCAAGCAGAAATCCTCTAAAATCGTTCTCGATGAAAAGTTGAGAAATGAATTTTTGATTAGATATGAAAAGTTAGACAATTTCTTCAGTTTTCATTTCAAAGATATTGATCAATCAAGAAATCACAATTTTGAAGAAAAGATCCAATTCTGTTTGAATCAATATAAAAAAGAATCAAACAGCCTGTTAAGTTCAAGTAATCTGATGAAGTTGCAGGGCAATTTTTTAAATGGTGTCGAAACTACACTTTTTTTATATTTTGCCTTAAAGCACAAAACAAATAGAGAAATTAGTTTATCAGATATTATGATTGGTGATAATAGCTCTAAAATTTTCCTCGCTTTTTTAAAAGGCAAAAAATTCATTGATGAAAATCACAATCTGTTGGTAGATCAGAAATCTTCATTTATAAGAATTCACCGTTTTCTAAAAGATAATCATATAATCAATCCAGATTTTCAAGACACCACAATTATTGAGGCGATGGAAAATGAATATAATACTACTTTTGACAAAGGAACATTTTCAAGAGCAATTACAGTAAAACCAAGTGACTTTGAAGAGATTATTTATCAAGAATTATCTGAGTTATTTGATATAAAAATTTAGTGATCAGTAATTTATTGATTTTATGATTTGATTATTTATCTGTGAGCAATGTTAGACAAGGAAATTATATATTAAAGGGGGGTAGAATCAAGTTTTCTTTTGTTTCTATTTTTTAGAATAATAAGATTTTCAGTATTCATTTTTTTGCTGTCATTTGATAAATTCTATTTCGTAATCTTTCATTTGTTATTTTTTTAATTATACGTCAAGATTTGTCGTTATGGCAGTATAAATTTGTCACAATGATATGATAATACTCATATTAATTCTCTTTAATGAAGAGATAAATTTTGATTAAAAAAATTAAATTCGCAAATTATTAAATCAAACTAAAATTTTGAAAAAACTCTACATCAGTGCATTTCTTATATGCACGACTAGTGTATTGTATTCTCAGGAAGTGGTATGGCAAAAAGATATTAAATCTTCGACACAGGATTTTCTATCTCAGGTAACCACCACAGTAGATAAGCAGTACCTTATTACGGGAAGTTCTATTCAATCGAAAAAAATAACTTCCGATAACAAACTAAACAATGGCTATGATTTCCATTTAGTCAAACTCAATCAAGAGGGTGAAGAAGTCTGGGAAAAGTATTTTTCTGGAATGAACCATGATTTTCTTTCATCAACCATTTCCACTCAGGAAGGCGGTTTTTTGCTTGCCGGAACTTCGTACTCTTCGAAAGGTTTAGATAAAAAGGCCGATTCAAAGGGTGGATCTGATATCTGGCTGATTAGGATTAATGAATTTGGAGACGAACTTTGGCAGAAGACCTTGGGAACTTCACAGGATGAAGAAGCAAGATCGGTGATTCAGACGGCAGATTTAGGTTTTATGGTAGCTGGAAATGTTCAGAATGCTTCAAACGGTTTCGGTTCAAAAGATGTGATCATTTCGAGACTGGATAAAAACGGAAAATTAGTATCGGAATCGATATTGGGTGGAAGAGGTCTGGATGAAGTTGAAAAGATGATTCCTACTCCCGATGGCGGAGCTTTGTTAGGAATTTATTCGAGGAGTTCCGAGATCCGGGCTACAGGTTCCGTGACGACAAACAAAAATTCATCATCAGAAAACCCGCATCCCATATCCCGTTATCCCAAATCTACCGAAAACTATGGAGAAGGTGATTATTGGATTGTAAAGCTTAATAAAGATGGAAAAGTGGAATGGCAAAAAAACTATGGAGGCAAGGGAGATGATCATTTAAGAACGATGGTTTTTACTTCTTCGGGATATATCATAGGTGGAGAATCGAGATCAGACAGGTCAGGAAACAAAACAGTAGGTGTTGAAGAAGGAACAGATGTGTGGCTTATCTCTTTAAACACAAAAGGAGAAGAACTGTGGCAGAAGTCGTTCAATTTTAAGAACCGCGATATTTTAATGGGGATGAATGTCATCTACACGGTAGACGGTAAAAACTCAAAAGGAGTTTTGCTTGGGGGGTATACTCAGGCCGAAGTAAGAATTGAAGCTGAGGACGAAACATTCTGGATACTTTATATAGATAATGATGGAAAAGAACAATGGCGAAAACACGTAAAAGGAGAATCCAGAAAGAAAGAAGAAAGGCTGTCTGATTTACAAATGAATAAAGACGGCTCAATTTTACTGGCAGGAACGAGTGCAGAAGAATTAGGGAAGGAAAATTGGAAGATCGTGAAATTGGGAGATATTACCATTGATCAGTTAATCGAGAAGCAAGACATGAAGATTTATCCGAATCCCGTCAGTGATTACTGTTATGTGGAGATAGGGTTCGACTTCAAGGAAGCAGATATTACATTGTATGACATGGGAGGAAGACAGTTGCAAAGCCTAAAAACAAAAAATAAGGTAACGAAGATCAATACGCAGAATCTGATTCAAGGAGCTTATCTGATTGTTGTGAAAACGGATACTGAAAAAGTCGCTAATGCAAAAATTATAAAGAAATAATCATGAAAAAAATAATATTTCTATTTTCTATAATCATCTCATCTGTGTTATTCTCACAAAGTTCTTTTAGTGAAAATTTGACGCAAAAAGTGATTTCAGAAAATTTAAGTCAAGGAGTTGCAAATGTTCAAATTCCAGTTCAAGATTTATCTATCGAAGGTTATAAAGTAAACTTAGGATTAACTTACAATACTAAAGGGGTTTTGGTGAATTCAGATGCGGGTGTTGTAGGTCTCAATTGGAACATTGCCGGATTGGGCTTAATTTTAAGAGAAGTTAGAGATGGTGCAGATGAAGCAAAAATGACAGGTCGATATTCAATTCAAATATCATGTCCTCCAGATGATCTTGGGAATCACAATTGCTACGAGAAGTGTTATGATGTAAAAGTGAAAGATAATCAAGGGTTATTCTACAATTTATCATCAGTTAAAAATAATACTCTAAACGCTGTTAATACTATAAATACCTTTCCCCTACAGAGGTTTGTTCCTTCAACAGGCTATACCGAAAAATATCCCGCTCCCTATGATGACTATATGTTGGATATTGATACTGAACCCGATATCTTTAAAGTAACATTACCTAATGGAGAATATTTCGAATTCTATTTTGATCTTGACAAGAAGATTAAAATAAAATCAGGAGATTTTAGCAATTATGTTATAACTTATTCTCAAGAGGGCAATCAGTTTAAAAAATTTTCTATCAAAAATGATAATGGGATAACATTTTATTTTAATAATTATGAGACCACAACTGATGGAACATCAAATCAGCGTTATATAGATATACAGAAGAATGTCTCATTTATCTTTACACCTGATAGACTTTCTCCCTGCGAAAACTTCTCAAATCTTCAGCAAAGTTTATTAAACGAACAGGCTTCAACCGCTTGGTATCTTAGTAAAATAGTTAATCAGTTTGGCGAAGAAATTAATTATAATTATGGAATATATAATGTTTTAGGTTGGAACAAGACAAATGATGGTGATTTTTTAACAAAATATACATTACCATTATTAAATATGATTTATACAAATAATATAGCGTTATTATTTAAAAAGCAAAAGTTACGAGAAGATGTACTAAATAACGGATATGTAAGCAATCTTCCTGAGATTGAATCTGTTGAAATATATGATATAAATAGATTAAAGAATACAGATCTATCTTGGACTCTGACAGATGCTTTTACGAATAGTGATTTTACTCATATAAAGTTGCTAAACAAAGTTAAATTTAACTATTTCTATTCAATGGCACCGGGTTCCAATTCCAATTTAGACAATGCAATTTATAAAAGATTGTTTCTTGATAATGTTTTGTTTAAAAACAAAGAAAATCAAAACGAGAAGTATTACAGATTTAAGTACTATGGTGACCTAAATACTATACCAAATAAAATCAGTAATTCTCGTGATAGATTTGGATATCCAAGAATAAATACATCGCTAGATTATTGGAGCGGAGGAACTGATTTAAATGATACTGTCTTAGGTAATTTAAAAAGTATAGAAACAAATGATGCCTTTCAAAACTTCTACTATGAAAAAAATTATTATCAAAAAATTATGCAAGGTCCACTGCCAAGTACAGTAGGGGCCGGCGTGAGAATTCATAAAATTGTTACGAAAACAAAGGATCAGGAGTATACAAAGGAATTTAATTATGGAATTGGGCATGCATATATACCCACTATTACAGCATCAAATGATAACAAAATTAGTTCTGGTACGTCCGATGTTTATTACGATTTCGTGACTGAGACAAATAAATCAAGTAATAATGTTATAAAAGATTCTGTAGTTTACAAGTATAGTTTGTTTAATGACAATAAGCCAATTGACGTACCTATTCAGATGGGAAATATTCTCTATAAATCTGATTTATTAACTGGTTACACTTTGTCAGGTGCAGGTCATTCTTCAGGCGGTGGTGGAATAACTTATTCTTATAATAAAAATATAGGCTATCATCCTTTTCTGAACTCCAGAGACAATTTCAATTTGTTAAATGGTAAGTTACTCTACGTAGGAAATTTTAATGATGTCGGAGAAAAAGTGAGTGAATCTTTCTTCGATTACAACACTCAAGTAGTTGAAGACAAATATCTATATGCTAAAAGAGGAGAAGGAGGGGTATATACTCTTAGACAAATCAATAACCCTCTACAGAAACAAATTGATATAGTTTTATTTAATGGGAAAGAAGTTAAGAAAACGACAGATTTCTTTTACAATAGTAAGAACCTCATAAACCGGAAAATAGAAAATGATGGAAATAATGAATATGAAACTGAATATCAATATGCTTATGAAACTATTGATAATGTAGGTACTGCAATTTTCGCTAATAATTACTTTAATTCCTTAGCGAAGACAATTAAGAAAAGGAATGGAATAATTATTTCTTCACAAAAAAACATTTATGAAAAAATACCATCAAAAAAACTAGAATGTTATCGTAATGTGTGGGGTATACCTACAGGTTGTTCGGATGTATTAATCAATCCAATTATTGTTACTCAAAATATATCTGGTATCGATAATATATCTTTTCCGATTGTAAGTGACAAGGTAACCAAACTTAATTATTATAATACAGTTTCAGAAATGAAGCACCCAAATGGATCATATACATCATATATTAATGGTTATAATAATACTTATCCAATAGCTGTTGTTAAAGGGGCAAAATATGATGATATTAAAGATAAATCACAAGTTCTTGATGCTATCAATGCTTCGAATAGTGGAAATGAAAATTCACTTCTATCAGAATTATATAATTTACGAAATGAGCCTTTATTTTCAGAATATCAAACTACCACATATAGTTATATTCCTTCTGTTGGAGTTTCTACTGTGACTACACCTTCTGGCATTATAGAAAAATATCAATATGATAATTCAAATAGATTAGAAAAAGTGAAGGATGTAAACAATAATATAATCAAGGAACACAAATACAACTATACACCAATAATTTTCTACAGTATAGCAAAAAGTAACTCATTCACTAAAAATAATTGTATAAATGGACAAACCTCATCTGCGATAGTTTATTCAGTACCTCAAGGTCAGCATACTTCAAACATAAGTCAGGAAGACGCGGATCAAAAAGCATTAAATGACGTTAATACTAATGGGCAGAACTATGCAAATATTAATGGTACATGTTATAATCCATATTGTCAATTTAATTCTCAAATCTCAAATGATTTCTTTCTTCTGCAATATGCGCCATTTGAAAAAGCTAATAATACTGTCAACGCTCAAATATTTTTCCAAATTAAGTCAAACTCACAAGTAAACTGGTCTGGGGGTGTTTTAGTTGGATATATTGATACACTATGTTGGCCAGCTACTACGATTACTAGAACAAGTGGAAACTGGCAAATAACCCTTTATCCTGGATCTGGGCAAGTCGTTTTAAGATGGACAGGAAGCGGACAACCAAGCGCAGGTGGATACTATAGTGTTAATTTTAATTACACTTTAAATTAAAGAATATGAAAAAATTATTAATTGCATATAGTATGATGTTCTTTGTAGGATTTTCATATTCGCAAAATACTGATACTGAAAACTATATACAAACCAGAACTTATCTTGAACCTGTTACTACATCGAGTAACACAGCAAAGCAATTACAAACTGTACAATATTTTGATGGCTTAGGCAGGGCAAAGCAGATAGTTAATGTTAAAGCTTCGCCACAGGGAAAAGATGTTATTACGCATATAGAATATGATGTTTTTGGAAGACAAGTAAAAGATTTTTTACCTGTACCTCAAACTAATACTAAAAATGGAGCAATCTCTACCGATCCTCTTTCTAACGCAACAGATACAGAAATATACGGCACAGAAAAAATTTATGCTGAAAAAACTATTGAAAATTCTCCTCTGAATAGAATTCAGCAGCAGATAAAAGTAGGTAATGCCTGGAGTGATAAGCCTGTAAAATTCGATTATGATTCAAACATTGATGGGGAAGTAATAAAGTTTAAAATTATTACGACCTGGGTAAACAATGCAACTAAGTCAGGGATTGAAAATGTTGGAACGTATGGAGTAGCAAAGCTTTACAAAACTATTCTTACCGATGAAGATGGTAACAAGACTATTGAATTTAAAAACTTTGAGGGTCAAATTTTATTAGTTAGAAAGGTACTGAGCACTACTAAAAATGCAGATACATATTATGTTTATAATGAATATGGCCAATTAGTATTTGTAGTTCCACCTTTAGCTTCCGTTACTGCACTTGATGAAGATACACTTAATAGCTTATGTTATCAATATCGCTATGATGTAAAAGGAAGATTAGTTGAAAAAAGACTTCCCGGTAAAGATTGGGAATATATGGTATATGATAGTGCAGACAGGTTGGTAGCAACGCAAGATGCTAATCAGAAGCTTTTCAACAAATGGCTATTTACAAAATATGATAAATTTGGAAGAGTTTTGTACACTGGTATTTCAATTGATAACGGAGATCGCAATGCAGTACAAACATGGATTACAAATACCTATGGAATTAATGTTGAAACTGCAGGAAGCTATACCCAAAGTGGTTTACAGATCTATTATTCTAATTCAGCATATCCTCAAAATATAGAAAGCATATTGTCTGTAAATTATTATGATTCATATTTAACCGGCGATCCTTTTCCAACAATGGTATATGACCAGACTGTTTTGCCATCGAATGTACAACAGTACGGAGTAAGTACAAAAGGTCTCTTAGTATCAAATTTTGTAAAGAACATTGAAGACAATGGGTGGACAAAAACCTACCATTATTATGACTTAAAAGGTAGACCAATCAGGAAGTATTCACTTAATCACTTAGGAGGTTATACTAATATCGAAAAGAAACTTGATTTTTCAGGAAATCCGGCTATCATATTAACCCAACATAAAAGACTTTCAACAGATACAGAGAGGGTAATTACAGAAACATTTACATATGATCACCAGAATAGGTTGTTAACGCATACCCACAAAGTTGACGCTAATGCAGTGGAGTATCTGGCTCAAAACGAATATAATGAGCTTTCGCAGTTAAAAACTAAGAAATTAGGCGGAACAAGTGCAGGGTACGGACTTCAGACGGTTGATTATAAATATAATATTCGGGGCTGGTTAATCGGAATAAATAATCCGAACGATTTAAGTGGAGGAGATTTTTTCGGATATGCAATTAAGTACGATAATCCTGTTTACAACGGAATAGCATCAGGAAGATTTAATGGAAATATTGCAGAGGTTGATTGGAATACATCTGTAGGGAACAGCCTGAAAAGATATACATATTCCTATGATGGTCTAAATCGATTAACAGATGCAATATATACAGATCCTGAAGAGACCAATCCTTATAGTAATAATTTTAATGAGCACGTTACTTATGATCTTAATGGAAATATTAAAACACTCAAAAGATTTGCTTTTCCAGGTGTCGGTGTGCCAACAGCATTAAAAGTAGATGATCTTGATTATCATTATAGCGGTAATCGTTTGACACAGATTATAGAAAATGCACTGAATGACACAGGGTATGAAGGTGGAAATAATGTAATACCTTATGATAGTAACGGGAATATGATAAGTATGTGGGACAAAGGTATTCAAGTGATCAGTTATAATCATCTAAATTTGCCAAATATGATGTCTATAATGCAGCCATATTCTAATCTTGGAAGTTATAATCTTAATTATCTTTATCGTGCTGACGGAACTAAAATCAGAAAATATTTTTCGTCGATTCCTCAGCGTGGAGGTAGTACTACAATTAAGATAACAGACTATCTCGATGGCTTTCATTATAATCAGACAGAATTGGTGTCACCACCATGTTTTGGATGTCCTATAGAGTTTGCTTATGAAAGAAATGCTTATACAAAGAAGGATCCTATTTTTCCTGGACCTCTTGATCCAAAGCCTAATACCCCTGGATTTTCACTTGATTTTGTTGTAACTGCAGAAGGTTTTTACAGTTATACTGAAAATCGCTACATTTACCAGTATAAAGATCATCTTGGAAATGCAAGAGTAAGTTTTGCAAGAAAGATAGATGGATCTTTGGAAATTACTGATACAAATGATTATTATCCTTTTGGACTAAATCACATTGGAACAGAGTACAAAGGTTTTCTTGGAAGTTATTACAATTACAAGTATAACGGAAAAGAGCTTCAAGAAACCGGGATGTATGATTATGGAGCGAGATTTTACATACCTGATATAGGGAGATGGGGAGTTATGGATCCGCTTGCGGAATTAGCTCTTGGATGGACACCCTATAGATATGCATATGATAATCCAATAAGATATATTGATCCTAAAGGGTTATTTGAGAGTAGGCAGGAAGCTCGTTTATATAGAAGAGAGCATGACATAGATGGACAAATTAAAAGACAGAAAGATGGTTCATATGCAATAAACGATAGGACAAATATGATTTCCTACACGAAGGGTGATGATTCAAATTATACTTCGTCGGATATGCATCTTAACGATGGTGTTATCGAATCTGTTATTGTTAAGGAAGCCCCTTATGGTTTAAAGGATATGTTCGATTTAACGACAACTGATGTTTCATTATTTGAAAACGTTGCTTGGCAAGGTATGTCAACAGCACAAAAAAGTAAATTTGTATGGGATGCAAAAAAAATTGTTAAAACTACGACAGGATTAACAATACCTGGAAGCAATAGTTCTTGGTACAGAACAAAAATTCCAAAAGCAATGAAAGGTATTGGTGTTGCTGGAGGAGCAGTTACGGGAGCAGTATTAGTATACGATGTAGTTGACAACAAACAGATTAGAGCATCTCATGTCCTTGACGCAACAATTACTGCTGTTAGTTTCGTTCCTGGATGGGGATGGGTTGTTGGAGGTGTGTTTTTTGGTGCTGATATGATTACTAAAGGGGTTACTGGACAATCAATAGGTGATCATTTAAATAATTACGTTGAGGAAAAGCTTGATAAAGACGATGGTGCATTAATAGATTGGTCAAAATAATGAAAAAAATAGAAGAAAACATTTTTTATAGAATATATGTTATTTATTTAGCAAGAGACTATCCAGCTAAATTTGTAAGTAGTCTTTATATAGCATTTATATATATTTTTTTATTTGCTCCAGTTTATGGTCTCTGCGTAGATTTAATCCATGGGGTTGATAAATTAATTATAAAATTTTTATATGCATTTTATTTTTTATTAATTCTTATCAGGATATTTATAAAATATTATAATAAAGTAATTTTGACTAATGTATTTAAAGAGAATAAGAATAAAAAAATAATCTTTCCTAATTGGTGTTATTTTTTAATATTGCCATTAAGTATGATTTTTGGCATTGGCTTATATATTTTATTGTCACAATCAATTATGCAGAAATTTAATTTAGAAGGATACTTATATAATTTATGATCTTCGTTCGTTAAGATAAATTATTTTTAATGCAATTGTGCTTTTTTAGATTTTGAGTAAAAATTTGAACTAGTATAATTAGTGATAGATTACTTTTGTAAAAAATTTATAGACTGAAAAGCCACTGTAATAGCAGTGGCTTTTTGTTTCAAATCGGTTGTACAAGGTGTTGTTATCGATCTATTGAATGCTGTTACTGAAAGTTTTTAAGAAACTCTTTCATAAAGTACCGTTGTTGACAAAGTAGGTCATACATTTCTCTGGGCTTAACTAATTAAGCAGATAGAAAGGGCTTTTGAACATATTTATTTAAAAAATGCAAAAGAGTTTGATCGCACTAATTGGCAGTAATCTCAAAAAGATATTATCAAGGACTATTTAGTTATGCTTTGACAAATGTTTGAGCTGCTGGTGATGAGACTTTATTTATTCTCTAATAATGGTGTTAAAATAACATGTAAAATAACAGAATCTATTATTAACGGCCAAAAAATGCTATTATTATAAAACTTTATAGAGTAAATTTATTAGCTGAGGAGAAAAAGACCATAACTTTATTGAAATTAATCATGCAACAATATATAGACTCTTATTATCTTGTTAACGACAGAAATTTGGAAGTTGTAAATGATTTTGTAATCTCACCCTTCTTAGATACATTCAAAAGTAGAGTTTTTGGTTAATAATTTCTTGTTATTGCTGTTAAAACTTTGTTGGAATGTGGGAAAATCTTCTGAGCTTTGTGTTTTGATTTTTCCATATTTCAACAAAAAGTCCCGAGGTGTAAGGTATTGCAGCGCACTGTGTGGGCGCTCATTGTTATACATCCACATCCAGATTTCTGAATAATTTCTCATCTGCCTGATGTTCTAAATATACATCTAAAAATTCTGTCCGAAAAGTCCTGTTGAATCTTTCTACCGGAGAGTTTTGCGTTGGTTTTCCAGGTTGGATATAATGAAGCGCAATCTCATTTTTGTCGCACCAGTCTTTTAGTTTTTCACCAATGAACTCAGGACCGTTGTCCACTCTTATCTTTCCGGTTTTCCAAGCCAGTAGATCAGTTGTTCCAGCTCTGAAACCACCCTTGCCGATGGTAAACTGGTGTCGATGGTAATATTCAAAATCTCTCTGTTAAAATCATCAATGATATTAAGGCTTCTCACACTTTTGCCATTCTCCAGAGTATCGTGCATAAAATCCATACTCCATGTTACATTGGGATAAACAGGCCGAAGCAAAGGCTCTTTTATCCTTGCCGGAACCCGTTTCTTTCGCTTGCTTCTGAGATTCAGCTTCATTGATTTACGGATCCTGTAAACCCGCTTGTGGTTCCACCTGAAACCCATGTTTCTCAAACGGTGGTGCATCGTCCAGAATCCCCAGGTCTGATGCTGTTCTGCAAGCAAAACCAGCTCCTCCCGGATCTTGTCATATTCATTGTTTTTCTTCTTTTTGTAGTAAAACACCGAACTGTTTATGATAAAAAGTTTACACGCATTCCGTGTGCTTATTCCGTGCTTTGATCCGCAATAAACAACCAGTCCCGCTACTCGGAAGGTGTTAAAGCTTTTTTGCGATCACATCTTTCATCACCACATTTTCCAACGTAAGTTCAGCCACGATTTTTTTGTACTGCGAAAGTTCCTTTTCAAGTTCCTTCATTTTAGTGAGTTGCTGAACATCCAAACCGCATATTTACTCTTCCATTTGTAAAAGGTTTGCTGACTGATACCATGTTCCCGGCAAATCTCATTCACTGTTTTGCCTTGATGCTGCTCAGATAAAATCTTAATGATCTGAACTTCTGAAAATTTACTGTTTTTCATACTCTTCCAAATTTAAAAACTATATTTTTAATTGTTACAGTTTTTGGGGAAGATTATAATTTCTTTAAAAAAATATTTACCCCTTGGAGCTGAAGAATTGGCTATAGACTATCCATTTTCAGAATTTTCTGATAGTCCTGAAAGAATTTTTTACTCTGTAAAAGAATTATTAATTCATTTACAAGATGACCCTATTTATGAATATACGATTTATTATCAAAATAATGATAAATATCAGAGATCAAGCAAATTACCTTGCAGTATACAGATGATGGAAAAATAATTTTGGAATCTCTATTATTGGAGATGATCCATCCTCAGGGTAAAATGTAGAAATCTTTAATCAGTTAAAGGAATATTTACATTCTAGTAGTGCTTGTATAATAATAGAAGAACCACCTCCAACAAATTCTGACGATTTTAAAATATTTTGTACTGGAAGGTATGTGCCGAATATTTGATAATATGTAATTTCTGCTGTTAAATATCTACACTATGAACAGTTCTAAAATCTCCTTGTTTACAGGGGATTTTTTTATTTAGTGATTGATTGTCAAATATTAAACCTCACGCAATTGAGTAAAATTGCATAATTAGTTATTCCAATACTACAATTTTGTCTGCAAATAAATACTACAGATTATGCAGACAACAAATCCATTCCAAACCATTCTCGACGAATTAGGGGAAGTAAAAGACCTACTCTATTCTCTCCAAAAAGAACCTGAAATTGAGTTAAAAAAGAAACTATACTCTATCAAAGAGTGTTCAGAAATTCTAAAGCTCGATTATCAAACCGTTCGCTCACATATTTTAAAAGGTAACATTAAAGCAGAACAAATTGGAAGATTCTACAGGGTCAACCATTTTGATCTAATGGATGCTTTAAACGAGGTTAAATCGCTTAAGTATAGAAGATAGATAAAGATTTTATTTATCAAGAATTATAATTCACCCTTCTGTACTTCCTGCACAGAATCAAACCTTAAAAATATGAGCGAAAAAATCCCATACCTCAGAGTAGGCACAACCTATTATAAGATAATCGAAAAACCGTTGATCTCAGGAGACAAGATCTCAATTTTGGTGCGATGGAACCGTGAAACGATAATTAGCGACCACGGAAAAATCTACGTTTCAAAAGTTTCAAAGTATGATGGCTTCTGCTGTATTCCTTCTCATCTTAACTATAAGCAGATTATTGACGGATTCTATAATATGTACAATGAAATTCCTTATCAACCAATCAATGAAAGTATAAGTCCTGAAGCTTTAGAAAACAAAATTCCATTCTCACTAAAATTTATGGAGCATATTTTCGGAGAGCAATTGGAGTTAGGTTTAGATTACATAAAGATATTGCTAGAACATCCAACACAGATACTCCCTATTCTCTGCTTGGTAAGTAAAGAAAGATCTACCGGAAAATCAACTTTTATCAAATGGCTGAAATCCATCTTTGGATTAAATATGACATACATCAAAGGAGATTCATTCAGCAGTCAGTTCAATTCAGATTGGACTTCGATGCTGATCGTTGCTATCGACGAAGTATTCTTTGATAAAAAAGAGATCACGGAACGCTTAAAATATCTTTCTACGACCGACAAGGACAAAAAGGAGGCAAAGGGTAAAGACCGTGAAGAAGTTGAATTCTTTGGAAAATTTATTCTCTGTTCCAATAATGAAGATAACTTTATTCAGATCGATGAGAATGAGATCAGATTTTGGATTATCAAAGTAAAATCAATCAAAAGCGAAAACACTGAATTTTTAAAAAATCTCAACAAAGAGATCCCGTATTTTCTTCGATACTTAATTCAAAGACCCTTCCACAGTCGTAAGGAGACAAGGATGTGGTTCACAGAATCCCAGATCAGGACTAAGGCTCTACAGAAACTGGTTTGGAAAAATAATAACAAACTGGAATCGAAAATCATCGAACTTTTATATGAGTTTTTCGAAAGTACCGAAGACAGTAAAATCCTTTGTATTCCTCAGGATATTTTCAATATGCTTTGTAAGATGTTTAGCAAACAATACTGGACAGTTAATGATGTCCGCAAAATACTGAAAGAAAACTGGAAACTTGAACCTCAAAGTAATTCTTTGTCCTATATCAAATACGACCTAGATTATGGTTTAAGTTTTTTTCAACAGAACAAAACAGGACGGTATTTTACAATAGAAAGGAATTTTATTCTTCAAAAATTTGATGAAATGATGAATTAATTGATAATGAAAGTAAAATCAATTAGTTACATCTCATCAAAAGCCTCATCAAACTTTTCAGCCTTGATTTTTGATGAGAGGATGATGAGAAGAATATTTCCACTTTGATGAGTTGATGAGACTTTGATGAGGGTTTAAGGTATTGTTATTCAATTTTTTATATGGCTTTCTCATCGATTCATCAAAAATTATTCAAAACTAAACTCGTCCCCTGAACTGACAGGACACCTACTATTTACTGCTAAAAAAAATATTAAAAATTACAAAAATGAACTGCAAACAATTCAACAGCATATCGTTGGAAGAAGTCCTCCTTTGTCTCGGACACCTTCCTACGAAACAAAATGAAAAAGAAGCTTGGTATCTCAACCCTTTTGCCAGCGAATCCCAACCCTCTTTCAAATTGGATAAAAGAATTAATGTCTGGTATCTTCATTCAGAAGGTGTCGGTGGGAATAATACCGACTTTATGAAGAAGTATTTAAATACCTCGGTCAATGAAGTTCTGGACTGGGCGCAAAAACAAAGTTTTTCTTCTTATCATCAGCAACAACATATTAAAAAATCCGAACCTAATTACAGAATCGATGAAATACTGGATCTCCAGAATCAAAACCTGAAACAGTACTTGCAGGGACGTGGTTTAAGTCCTAAAACCTACGATTACATAAAAGAGGTGCGGTTTACAGTCGGAGAAAAGAAACTGTATGCCATCGGATTCGAAAATTTATCCGGAGGGTTCGAGCTTCGTAATTCTTTTTATAAAGGCTCATTGTTGAAAAAGGATGTTTCAATACTTAATCTCGATAGTAATATACGGGATATATCAAATTTTCAAGCTGAAAAAATTAAAGCCGTAGCAGTTTTTGAAGGCTTTATGGATGCCTTGTCTTTTATAGAAATGCAGAGATCTTTCGTAGGAGATATTCTTGTAATGAATTCTATTGCTCTCTTAACCAAATCCATAAATCATTTGAAAAACTACTCTGATATCAATCTTTTCTTGGACAACGATAACGCAGGAATAAAATGTAAATCTCAGATCATAAAATCATTTCCGGAAGCAAAAGATCATTCTGGAATTTATTCCGAACGTAAGGATCTCAATGAATTTTTGATACACAGAATGAAAAATAATGTACCTAACAAATCAGGAAACCAATCTGAAAAATTTTCTGAAGAGGATGAATTACAAGTAAGAAATCAGGAACCTGAATTTAAAAATTCAAATGGTTTTAAAAGGAAAAGTTGATAAAGCGTGATGTATTTTTTACCAACTACCCGCAGAAGTTAGGAGCGCATTCGCAACTTTGAAGGTCGTACCTCCCAACAAAGTTTCTAATACGCTCTGCGAGGCTTTCAACCTGAGTAAAATAATGCAAGGTTGGTTTCATTAACCTGTATAAAAAACACCCGGGTCATTCTTACGGAAGTTGTGTTAAATAAGTACAAGTAAAATTTAAAGCTGGAGTAATATAACTACATCAACTTCAAACAAAGATATAAAATCATAAAACTATAAAAGTGTAAAACTTTAAAGATGTAAAAGCAATGAAGACCTCTATTAATTTCAAAGCAGTTAAATCCGATTCTGAAACACATAATTTCAGGAAGAAAACTTTTGATTACATCCGTAAAGATCTGACGCCGAAAAATGAATATTGGATGGAACAGAAAATAGTTGACCGGATCCAAAAGATTGAAGCGTATTGCAAAGAAAAGTCCGGAAGAAAATTACAGAAAAATGCAATGCCTGTTCGGGAAGCGGTTGTGGTGATCAAAGAAAACACAACGATGCTAGAACTGCAAAATTTAGCCAAAAAACTGGAAGAAGAATTAAACATCCGAGTATTTCAGATTGCCATTCACAAAGATGAAGGACATACTGATAAAGACACGAAAGAATGGAAACCAAATTACCACGCTCATTTGGTAGCTGACTGGCAAGATCTGCAAACAGGAAAAACACTTAAACACCAATCCTTTCATTATTCAAAAATGCAGGATCTGGCAGCTGAATGCCTGAATATGGAAAGAGGGATTTCTGGCTCTAGAGAAAGATTGGAAGCGATTGAGTTTAAGATTCAGCAGAAAGAAGAAGATCTTAAAGTTTTGGAAGCAAGGTATGATTTGATGAAGTCAGAGATGACTTCCAAAAAATCGGAGGGGCTGGTTGTGAAGGAAAATGATTTTTTAGGCTTTAAAAAAATTAAGACTGACAAAACAATTGCGAATTATGAAAAAGCATTTCGCACTTACAAAAGCACAATTCTCAAAAATACAAGCGACTTGGAGTCCAAATCAAAACAAATTACTGAGCTCAATAAAAAGGTTCTTGATCTACAAAAGCAATTACATCTATTCAAAAACAAAAACGCTGTTCTATTGTCCAACCCTACATTTTTTGCTTCTGAAAAGAAAAAATATCTGGATTCTGTTATTAATATTGTTGAGAGGGAGATCAAATTTTCAAGATTTAGAAATCCACATCTTGACAGAACAGATAAGCAAAAGCTCATATCGGAAATGGAAAAAATAGCACAGAAAATTTCACAAGAAAATACGGTTCCATTTTCAGCCTTCAATGAGATCTTTAAAGATAATGAGAAGACAAATCAGCTTTTCTCTCTGCTGCAATTCGGTAACGAAAATACAAATTATGAGGCTGAGGATATTCCAATTCAAAATAAAAGAAAGAGAAAAAGACTCTAATAACTGCAACGTATTGCAGAGTAATCTCTTTTGATTGATAGCAATCAAGGAAGCAAGAATTCAAGATTTCAGAAAAGCAGGGAAGCTACCAATCATTCAAGCCATCTCGCTAGAGTGATTGATGACACCTTTGGTGATGTAGGATTCTTCTATTTGCAATACTTGCTTTTTTGATTATGCCTTCTTCATTTTTGAAAAAAAAAGAAACCCACGCCGTTGTATAAACTAGAAAAAGTATTCAGTTTCCAGTATTTAGTGAGTGTTCAAAACCTCACCCTACGGGTTTACAAGCACCCTCATTTTTTTAGCTATCCGATGATCAATTCGATACCGGCCTTTTCAGCTTTGTATTTTATTTTGGTCTGCAGTTCATAATAACTCCAGTTGCGAAGTACAAACTCCTGTTCTTTTGCAATCCCTATTTTGTCTTCCTGATCTTTAAGAATCAAAGTGCCTGCTTGTTGCCGAATGCAGAAATCAATCAGCTTACGGCTGTAAAGATGAAGATGATGACTGACAAAACGGTTTTCCAGATTCTCTGTTTTGTGGAGTGCCTTCTGTTTCCGTTTGGTTCCATTTCCTGAACGGGAATAAGCGACTCCGGCTCGAATCCTTTTATTACTGGCCTGAATCGCCAGCCTACGGTAGAGGAATTCCTCTTTCGAGCCAATATTCAGCCGCACATTGTTGGCTTTTACCACTATAGGATGTTCTAATGATAGAGATGCTTCGGCAATGATTTCGGGTCTTAAACGGTGGTCTTCTTTTTCAAATTCAAAAACGGCCAGCCAAAAGATCTTACCGTCTTTCAGCTGGACCTGTGAGTTGCATAGCTTGATCTCATCTCTTAAAAGACGTTCCAGAACCAAATGTTTATCAGAAAAATCTCTTCCTAAATAGGTTTTAACCGGAATCGCAAACATGTTGAAGCTAAACGCCTTCTTTTCAGGATCATACTTCATTTTGCTGATGCACTTGACCGGAAGTGGAATGGGTATGTCTTGTTTAAAGTTCATTAATGATTTTGATCCCTGCCAATAGTCGGCTTTGTTTTTGGAAAAGGTGTACTGAATCGTATTGTTCAGGCATCCCAGAATATCGGTGGGAATTTCTCCTTTGAAACGGTCAAAGACCAGCCGTGCCGTGGTGTTTGTTTTCGAACGGTTGAACATTCCCATTTCATCCTTTTTTTCATCAGCTAGCTTGTACTGGATTTCTTCGGTGAGGTAAAAGAAATCCTTGATCATTTCCTGTACATACAGATGAGAAACAATCAAATTCGCTGCTCGGAAACAGCGGTTCTGATAACGGTAGAGCTTCTCCCACATTTGGCTTTTATCTTCAGATGGAACATCAATCACCAGCTGAATTTTTCGGGTCAGGGTTATCGTTGACTTTTCCATATCAAAGTGGTATTTCAGATGGGTTTTGATTTTGCAGATGCTGATAGGCGTAAAGAAATTCCCGATGGACTTCTTTTTCCGGCAGTTGGAGTTCCTTTGCAATCACTGCAAAAGAGGATTTCTTTTCGAACCGTCTTTTGATAATCTCGAGTTGCTGACTGCTGAGTTGTTCTGACTGCTCTTCTTTCAGTTCAGCTTTTTCCTCTGGCTGCTCAAACGAGGTTACTCTAAGAATTTTCCGAAGCTCATCTATGGCTTTGCTCACCTCCGTGCTGATTCCTGTCACGCTGCTTCCCATTGCTTCTGCGATAGGCTTGTACTGGAATCCATATTCGAGGCAAAGTTCTATCAGGTGTTTTCTTTTGGGGTTTAGGACGGGTAATACGTTCTTGATTTCATCGAATTTGTTTTGGTCGGATTCCTGGCTATGTAAATACTCTTTATCTTTAAGGGGATCATAACCTGCAAGATATTCCTGATAATTCTCAAAACTGTCAAGAGAAGCCATCAGGCGGGTGAATTTATTTCTGGGAGCACTGACATATGCTATGCAATCCCTTTTCATCACAAAACGTAAAAAGCCAGTAATATGATCAGGCGTTTCAATGGTGTCTCGGTGAGTCCACAATTTGAGAAAGGTATCTTGAACAATAGTGTCTACTACAAAATCATCCTTCAACACCTGCCATCCAAGCCAGAAAAGAAGTCTTTTGTAGCGTAGATGAAGATGATTTAGAGCGACAGGATTGCCTTCTTTCAGTAGTTTAAACAACTGAAAATCAGTTAATTTTCGGGGCGAAGTGTCTGTTCTTTTCATAAGCAGTGTGTTTAGCAAAATTATTGCTGGAAGGAACTGCTATATCTAAAGAAGAATTCTACCTATTGATCGTATCCCTATTTATTTAGTCTTGCATAAAATAAACGGCGTGGAACTCAACTTACAGCATTAGAGGCACTGGTATACCCGTGTACGATAAGTGAGCCCACGCCGCGGTCGTGGGCAAAGATACTTATCTTCTCGTACACATAAAAATTACCAGTTTTCTAATGCGAGATTCTAAGCAATTGCTTCAATTTTTAAATTGGAATAATTGCGTTTTGTTATTTACAAATATAAAAAAATTCTTTATTGTAATCCAAGTGGATTACAATAAAGTTGTGGTTTTTTGCAAAATTGCAAGATGGCCGCACTCACTGAGGAAGATATAATATTAAAAGATAAAATTGCTGACAGGATTAAGTTTCTTAGAGCTAGTACTGGTTTGTCGCAATCTGAATTTGCCAAAAAGTTCGAAATCGATAGACAAATATTAAATCGTTGGGAAAGTAAAAATAATAAAAGAGGGTTAACTATTTATACAATAGCAAAATTTTCCAATCTCGTTGGAATTTCACTGAGGGACTTTTTTGACTTCGATGTATAATTGGATACAAAGTCTTCTAAACATTTTTTTTTGAACTTATTATGAATATAACACCTACGAGAGTTGATGTTATATTTTTTTTGATATATGATTGTTTTTAAAAGATGCTAAGACCAAATATATGAGTTGAATCCATTTTTTTGAAATAATAATGCAAAAAATCGCTCAATATGTGGATTCCCGTTTTTTTCCTTTGTTTGCTTTTATTATATTTAAAGGTTTTAAATAACTATATATAATTCAATGACTAGAGAGCAGGAACGTGACGAGTTACATCGTGCGATATGGCAGATTGCCAATGATTTAAGAGGGAGTGTAGATGGATGGGATTTTAAATCTCATGTTTTGGGAATCTTGTTTACCGATTTATCTCGGAAAATCTTAGAGCACATATCAATAGAGCAGAATGGAAAACAGGATTCATATTAAAAATATTAAATTAGTAATTTTGTTATAACATGGCAGACGCAATAGTAGCAAGAATTTTAGGCGATGATCATCAGGCACTTTGGTTCTGGTATAAGGCATCCGATATCTTTCAGAAAGATTCAATTATACAGACCGTCACATGGGAAGCAGTAGATGTTCCGGGTTTCGATGATATTGTCGTAAAGTACCACAGACCAATCATTGACAAAATTCATGAAATATCCACAGATCATTACCAGATAAAATTCCACGTCGATCATCGGAACAAAATGACCTACGCTTCGCTTACTGATCCGGCATTTATAGGCAATACCGAAAAATCAATCCTGCAGAAGCTTCACGATTGCTACAAAAAAGATCCAGTCAAATTCTCTCGATCACGTTATTACTTTCAGAATACGTGGCAAGTTGACTATACCGATCCGTTGCACCTGCTTATCGACAATGAATCGGCTATAATCCTGAAAAGGCTATACGAAGGAAAAACAGACAAAAGTAAATTCGGACAAGTTCGTAAATTGTGGAAGGATCACCTCGAAATAGAAGATGATGAAGAATTCAAAGCGGTAATTCGCGGACTTAGAATTAAGACAATTGATTCAAGCCATGAGCAAACTGTTGATCACCTAAACCAACGGTTGGTAAATGCTGGTTTGAGGAAAATTGATCTGGGTGCGCGCGAAAACCCTTATATCGGCTTGATTAAACGCCTACATGCGGATGGAATTACGGTTTTTGAGCGTGAAGGTCTCGAAGAGATTTTGAGGAAAGAAAACCTTTTCGATAATACCGGAGTTTTAGAAGATAATGAGCTGACCATTGGCATTAGAAGTTTTAAACGCGGCACTGAATCCATCAGACATACAACTAAACGATACTTGTGCTTGCTTCAGTATTTTGCTGGCCGCTTTGTTCACGAAGAGGTTTTCTGGGAATCGCAGATTCTTCCCGCAATCGAAAAATTTGCAGATGAAGTCTTGGAGCTCGGAGTTCCGCTGAACATACACCTCGATACACATTTGAGCATTGCCTACGCATTAGGTTTTTACCTCGATCCGAAATTTGGAGTACAGGCAGTAATTGTTCAGAAAACGCAATTTGGGAAAGTGCTCTTCGATCCGAAACTAGCCAATGGTGAGCAAAGTCATATGGTGGAAGGATCCTTTTGGCAATCTTCACCGGAGATTCTCAGTGCAACAGGTAAAGACATAGCGGTGATCATCAATATTACATGGGAAATCGAAACCCAAGTAAAGGAATACCTTAACACCGGTCCAACGGACATTGGACAGATACTTTCATTTACCATTGCGGGGGGCACGGGACGCGATTCCATCAAAGACGGAAATCATCTTTATCAGGCAATAAGTGAACTTGTTAAAATAGTTCATAGTATTAAATCAGTAAGCAGCCCGGATGCAAAAATCCACCTCTTCATTGCTGCACCAAATGCTTTTGCTTTTTTCTACGGACAGCAGAGCCGTATTTTAGGAACTACTGTGCTTTACGAATTTGATATGGAAAAAAAAGTAAGTGGCAGCTATCACCCAGCACTAATATTAACTACTAAATAACCTCTCATGGCAAACATTAATGGCCTATTTTCAGATTTTCTATCAGAAATAAGATTAACGCCTAATCAAAAAAGCGACTTAAAAACAGGACATACCACACTGAGAAACCGACTGAATGCTGATGCGGATCTTTCATCAGTTGTCGTATCAACATTCCTCCAAGGAAGTTACAAAAGATCTACTGCTGTCCGTCCTTCTGGCGGCAAGCGCGCTGACGTCGATATTATCATTGTCACTAATCTGGACCGCTTCAATGTAACGCCACATCAGGCCCTCGAAAAATTCGAACCATTTGTGAAAAAGCACTACGATGGAAAATACCGAATTCAGGGAAGATCCATTGGAATTGAACTTTCCTATGTAGATCTGGATATTGTAATCACTTCAGCTCCTTCGGAGATTGAGCAAACTAACCTTCGTTCAAAAAGTGTTACTTCAGACTTAATGCTCGAAGACCTTCAAGTTGGCAGCTACGATCTTCGGTTTAACAAAGCCTGGACTGAGCCCGATATAATGAAAGGTGGTTATATCTCCTTGAGTGAAGCTGTACGTGCACAAGCAGAATGGAAGTCTGAAGCGCTTTGGATTCCAGATCGCGACGCTGACAAGTGGGAACAAACCGATCCATTAGAACAAATTAAATGGACCCGGGATAAAAACAAGAATACCAACAAACATTACATAAATGTGGTGAAGGCTTTGAAGTGGTGGAAGCTGGTGAGACTTGTTGACCTTAAACATCCCAAAGGCTATCCGATCGAACACATGGTTGGTGATAACTGCCCGGATGATATCACAAGCGTTGGCGAAGGCGTTTGCCTAACCCTCGAAGCCATCGTTTCGAATTACGCCAATGACTATTATTGGAGTCGTGTACCGGTGCTTGCGGATAGAGGCGTTCCAACCCACAATGTTTGGAAACGTATTACATGGGAAGATTTTAAAACATTTTACGAAAGTGTCAAGACTTACGCAGCTATCGCTCGTGAAGCTCTTGATGCAACGAGTTTAAAAGTTCAGGCCGACAAATGGCGTGAGATCTTCGGTTCTAAATTTCCCGAAGGTCCGGACGACGACGGCGGAACAGGCAATAAGTCCGGAGGCAGCGGCCCTACAGGATTCAGCGATAGGACAGCACCAACCAATCCAGGAAGACAAACATTTGCCTGATTGATGGAACCATCTGACGCGCTTAGAGGCGCCCGAAGAAATTGCTTTATAGAGGGTTTTGATCTCACCGAAGATCTGGTTTGGAATGTCGATATCAAAAAGTGGGTTTTCCGCTTTTTCATTCACAGTTCTCACGCGGACACTTCGCGGATTCCAGCTACAACAAGCTGGTTTTGTACTGTTGACAGAAATTATCCGCAGGGAAACATCAAAGTCTATCCTGATGCTGTGGGTGGCATCGAAAAAACGCATTACCACCAGAACTTCAACAGCTTCAAAGAGGATCATCGCTGGAGAAAGGGCGACATATGCGTAAGAGACACGTTAGGAAAGTGGGGAAAGCGGAATTTCAATGAGGAGCCTTACAATGAAAAGTATCGACTCCAGTGGTATATAAAGAGGTGCATGGAATGGATACGTGCAGTTGCGGAAAATACAATTGTCATTCCCGGCGATCCTTTTGAAGTACCGGCAACGCCTTCATTGAGCCCGGAGAAATTTATGTTTAACGAAACGGAAACTTCGTTTGCGACGTGGAACGATGCTGCAACACCCTTTGCGGGAAACTGTACCTTCAAAGAAATTTTTCCAAGCAGCAACATGTTTGTCATTTCAACTTTTAAAGCAAAAGATTTTGAAATGTCTTATGAATGGGGACGGCACATTAATGAGAATAAAAAAGAATGTGATGGTTTCTGGATAAGACTGAAATCAGTACCGGTGTTTGAAGAATGGCAGCTCCCGTATTTTTGGAATGAACTTTTCGAAGTCGCAGCAAAGGACCAGATTGATCTGCCAGCTCTAATCAAACAGATACTCCGGAAAGCCAAAGGAAGCTTTTTTCTACTTATTGGATTTCCGATCCCGGAGAACTTCGGGGAAGAAAATACCGGCTATCATTGGATGGGCGTAAGGTGTCCAAAACTCACTAAGTTGGGAGGATTTCGCGACAAATCGCCGGAACAGATAAATACAAGTTTTAGAATTGCCTTCAATGCTACAGCAAAAATAGACTGGCTCACTACGGAGAGCTGGAGTTTTGAGGATCTTACGTCGAGAGGTAAATTGGATCCTGCGACAATTGGTAAACAGTATCTGCTTATTGGCGCTGGAGCTCTGGGATCTTGCCTTGGAGAATTACTCGTGAGATTAGGTTGTATCAACTTAACAGTTGTTGATCACGACCTTCTATTAGCTGGAAACCTGGTTAGGCATACCCTGACAATGGAAGAAGCATATAGGTTTAAAGCGGAAGCAATGGCAACCCACCTCAATAAGCTTTCACCACATGCTAAGGTGAAGCACGTTTCAAAATCCATAACCAGCCTAAGTTCACATCAGCTTTCTCAACTGATCTCAGATCATAACGTGATCATCAATGCTACGGCCAATGATGAAGTCATCGATCTATTTGATGAACTTTTAGAAGGCCAGGAAAAAACATTTGTCTCCTTTGCCTTCGGCTTTTTTGTGAAAAGGATGTTTTGTTTTTACCACCACAACGTCCCATCACTCAAAAGTACCTTTCTGGAAAAGATCATGCCCTGGCTTGCTAAAGAGGCAGAAGAAAATCCTGACCCAGACTTCCCGCGTGAAGGACTCGGTTGCTGGCATCCCGTGTTCCCTGCAAGGCTTGATCATATTCAGTCCCTGTTAGGTGCAGAAATGACCAACTTCGAAAAACTGATGAATAATCCACCAGGAACGGATTTCCACGTAATGGAACGGTCTCCTGACAACGGAAGCATTTTACTTAAAACGGATGTGCAATGATATTCCTATCACAAAAGAAAAGTTTACAGGCTGTGTTACCGCAAGCTTGCCTCAACCAGATGCTGGAACTCATGAAGACTTTCGACAAAGTTGAAACGGGCGGTATTCTCATCGGAAAGTATACTAGTAACAATACCATTGCGGAAATAACCTTCGTCGGCGGTCCGCCACCTGATTCAAAGCACGGAAAATACTCATTTGAAAGAGGTGTAATCGGACTGAAGGAAATGCTGGAATCGTTATGGATTGATGGATATTTCTACATTGGTGAATGGCATACACATCCCAAGGCAAGTCCGTCGCCCAGCGGAACCGATGTTATTCAGATGATGGCTATTTCGAAAGCTGCTCAGTATAACTGTCCAGAACCGATCCTTATAATCTTGGGAGGCAAATCTGACAATTATAATTTGTTCGTGGGAATTTTCAATAAAAAGGGGGGGTACTACCAATTAGATATTCAAACTGAAACTAATTTAGTCTGATTAACCAGATTAAGAAAATGTTTTGGCGAAATGACAACAGATATTTTTTCTATATTTTAGCAAATATTTCGTCCTATAAGAAGGATAAAATTTTTTCAGACAATTAAAATTTATGCCGTGGCTTCTCGTGTACATTGATTATTATAGAAATGTTCCCGATGGTTTTGCAAAGATAGCTGTAAAGTATATTTAATTAGAATGATTGCAAAATTAACTATGATTGACAATCTAGTTTTGATTTATATTGATCATCTACTATTAATTTTTTGATGTTTGAAAAACTCGTTATATCATTGAAAAGTTGATGGTCATTTAAAACTGAAATTATATGCTCACGAAAAATTGAAAATAGGTGGTCATTGTCACCGATTTTCCAATTTTAATAAAATAAATAGGATAATTAATGATAGAAAGTTTAATGTTAAGTTTGTATTTTCGCAAATTAGAGATGTGAATCAGTATCTTATTTGTACCTTAAAATTATAACTAATTGATTTTCAGTATTAATTATTTTCGAAGGAGAGTAAAATTTGTCGTAATCTAAAATCAGATATTTTTGAAAACAGCACACGATTCAATCTTAAGTAACGATTTTCTTAAAAAAAGGGAACGTTACATTAATATTAGCACCTAAATTAGCACCTAGAAATATAAAACCCTGTAAATGAGTAATTTACAGGGTTTTAAGTGGAGTTGGAGGGATTCGAACCCTCGTCCAAACAAGCAATACATAAGATTTCTACATGCTTATTCTACTATTAATTTTCGACTGGAGGCAGAGAGCAGACGCCCAACTTCCAGCTTATCTTCTAAGGTTTTCGAGTTTTAGCCGAAGCGTCTAAAACCTTATTTCCGCATTACTATATCCCAGAATCAAACGCCGCAGAACAGAGCATTTGTGGAATATCTTGCTTCCCTACTGAAATCTTCGGGAAAACGCTTGATCTACTATACTTCGATATTAAGCTGCAAGAGCGAACTCTTCGTTGCCAGTTAAAATTTTGTAGCAAGGGATTTAAGAGATCGCGCTACGGTTCTCTGCATGCTTACTTACCCATTGGTCTTGCTGTCGAAACCAGTCAACCCCATGTTTAAAGTGAATGCAAAGATACGGTTTTTGTTTAAATTCCATTAATATTGATGAAAGCTTTTTTAATTACACTTTTTAATTGGAGCTTTATCCCGCTTTTCATTGCAATTCCTCATTACGCGGCTCCACTTCGTTCCGCCGCTCCATTGCGGGATTTTCATTGCAATCGGGGCTAGGGTTATTGGTATGTAATTTAAATATTTGGCAGCATCTACAAAGTTTGGTATAGATTATTTTAACACATATTAATTATTATTACAGAATAAATCAAAAAAAATCTGCGCCATCTGCAAAATCTGCGGGATATTTTAAAATATAAAATTCCCATCAGTCTTTGAAATCTTATTCAGGAACAACAAAAAAGTGCCGGAAATAATTCCGACACTTATATTCAAATTAAATTTTATCCTAAACCGAACATTAATCTCTGTTTTTTAACATAATCCAACCAGATATTTGTACTGTTTTTTGGGTAACTCTATCTTCCCAGCTTAATTTGTACCAGTATGTTCCTGTAGGTAAAGGTCTGCCAATATATTTGCCATCCCAAATCGGTGTTTTGGGTGATGCTTTGAATACTGTTTTTCCATATCGGTCAAAAATACCTCCTGCAAAATTTCCATATTTGCTGATTTCACTAAAATCGATAACATCATTTTTACCATCACTATTTGGTGTAATGACATTTGCCATAAAGAACGTGTAATATTCAGCTGAAGTTTCACACGTTGCACCTTGGTATTTTACCTTTATAGAATATTGAGTGTTTTTCATTACACTGAATACATTTGAATTTTGCCACGTGACGCCATTGTCTATCGAGTATTCTACGGGTAAAGTTCCGGTGTTTTTAATAATTATTGTTAATAGATTGTTATTGTATGTGATTTCTGTAATTTCTGGAGCTACAATATATCCTACGGTTGCGGTGAATGTTTTTGAACAAACTCCATTGCTGATGGTAACTGTATAATTTCCGGCTGTTGTTGTATTTATTGTTTGTGTTGTTGCTCCTGTGTTCCAGATGTAGGTGTAGTTAGGTCCGGCTCCTGCATCCAAAACTCCTTTGTCGCCTTTGCAAATTTCAATACTGTGTAATGTTGAAACGATTTCCGGCACTACAGTAATGGTAATTGTTGCTGGATTTGCTGCTGCACACCCATTTGCTCCTATTCCGGTTACGGTGTAGGTTGTTGTGGTGGTTGGTGAAACAGTTTGTGTGCTTCCGTTGCCTGCTATTCCTGTCCATGTGTAAGTGTTTGCTCCAATTGCGGTAAGAGTAGTAGATTCACCTTTACAAATTGTTGTTTTGATTGCTGAAACATTTATTACCGGAGGAGTGGTGTTTTTAATAACATTTACAGAAGCTTGTTTTGTACATCCATTTACAGTTGCGCTCGTAATGGTTAAAGTATAGGTTCCTGCATTATTTACAATTGGAGTTAGTGTATTTGCTCCTGAAACAATATTTCCACCTCCGGTTGCCGTCCATAAAAACGTAGCTCCGGGTTGAAAAGTAGAAAGTGTTGCATTTAAAGTGATCTGTGTATTGATGCAGTTTATTTCTCCCGGCATATTAATATTAACCAAAATTGCAGGATCCATAATTGTTGTTACAGATTTTGTGTATTGACAACCATCTGGAGTAGTTACTGTTACGGTATGGATTCCTGGAGTATTTATTATTGCTGTTGCTGTCGTTGCTCCGTTTGACCATAAAAATGTGTTTCCTGCTCCGTTTGCTGTCGCTGTTAATGTTGTTGAAGCGCCTTCGCAGAAATTTAATGTTCCGGAAATTTGAACATTAGGATCTGTTCCCTGAACAATATTTATTGAAACAGGTTCACTTGTACACGTTCCATTATTATGAATTAAAGTATATGTTCCAGGCGTAGTGATGGTTATTGTTTGTGTTGTTGCGCCGTTTGACCAGGTATTTCCTGTTGCAAAATTTGATGTTAAAGTAACAGGAGTGTTATTACAAATTATATTAGACGAACTTGTAATGGTAGGAATTGGTTTTAAATTAACAATTAACTGCAATTCTGCAACTCTAGAACAAGAACTGGTTTTAACTAAAACATAAATGGTTGTATTTCCGGAGGTATAAGTTGTCGGAACCGTAATTGTGTTGCTGTTTTCTGCTAAAGCATCAGCTTGATTCTGGTAATAACTAAAGGTAACTCCGGGAGTGGTGCTTATGCTTGGTTGAGCTGAAACTAAATTAAATGTTCCTGTATTTGAGTTGGAACATAAACTTAAAGATGTGTTTTGCGTAACCGGAACTGCTCCTTGAGTAACTGTTACAGATTTTGTATACTGACAGTTTGCTACAGTTGTTACACTTACAGTGTATGTTCCGGGTGTAGAAAATGAAATTATATTTCCTGTAGCTCCGGTTGACCATACATAAGTGTTTCCTGCTCCATTAGAAGTTGCAGTTAAGTTAGAGGGAGATCCGCAAGTAATCAGATTGCCTGAAATTTGAAGATTGGGATCACCTTCCGTTGTTAAAGTGACTGAAGTAGGTGTGCTTGTACAAATTCCATTAGAAACAACTACTGAATAAGTTCCGCCAGTTGTTACGGTGATGGTTTGTGTTGTAGCCCCGTTTGACCATGTGTTTCCTGTTGCTGAGCTGGACGTTAATGTTACACTTCCTCCAAAGCAGATTGTGGAAGATGAGCTTGTAATTGTCGGAGCAGAAAGTTGGGTAACATTTAATTGCAGTGTAATGACTTTTGCACAGGTTGTCGATTTTACTCTCACATAAATTGTAGCATTTCCTGAAGTAAAAGTTGTCGGGGTAGCTATTGTACTTGTATTTCCGGCAATAGCATCTGCCTGATTCAAATAATAGTCGAATGTTACTCCTGAAGTTGTACTGATATTTGGTTCTGCAGTAGTTAAATTAAAAACCGCAGTGGTTGTATTGGAACAACTTGCTAATGTTGCATTTTGAGCTATCGGAACAACGCCTTGTGTAACCGTTGCAGATTTCGTGTATTGGCAATTTGCTAAAGTTTTTACAGTTACGGTGTAAGTTCCTGGAGCTGTCACGTTGATGGCAGCTGTTGTGGCTCCCGTTGACCATAGATACGTATTTCCTGTGCCGGTTGATGTCGCAGTAAGAGTAGTGGAGCTTGCTTCACATAAAGTTAAATTACCGGTAATCTGCGGATTTGCGTCGGTATCTTGAGTTATAATTATTGAAGCTTGTGGACTAGTGCAGATTCCATTTGTGCTTGTTAAAGTGTAAGTACCGGGAGTTGTTACTGTAATGGATGGTGTAGTTTCTCCTGTTGACCATGTGTTTCCTGTAGCATTGTTAGAGGTTAGAACAATACTTCCTGCCGGACAAAGTTTTGTTGTGGGTGAGGATATTGAAGCGGTTAAACTCTTGTCTTTAAAAACAATAGCATTGGTTTGTTTGCAGGAGCTTGCTGTACTTGTTGGGTTGTTAGGATCTTGATAACTAATACTGTAGTAATAAGTTGTTGTTGTATTTACCGTAATTGGGGTGGTTATAGGATTTGTTCCTGTTGCAGCATTGTTTGCGGTATTATAATAATTTACTGTGAAATTAGGATTTCCATTTAAAATTCCTGCAGATAGAGTACTAAAGTTAAAAGTTGCGGTATTTCCACAAATTCCGATTTCTCTTGGTGAGTTTGCGTTTGGTCCGGCCGTTCCTGGTGGAATAAATGGATTCGGTGCAGTTGTGGCATTAGTAAAAGGAGATACAAACGTTGCTGTTCCTCCCCATGTTAAATTAAAAGTAAATACAGTTGATGACCAGTTGTCAATATATAAATAATAGGTTTGGCCAGCGACAACATCCATGTATTTACAGTAAGGATTGGTATTTCCGGCTCCTGATGAAGTGTTGGTATTGGTCGTATTCATCCCGGTATTGGTGAAATTTCCCGAAGCATTACATCTTATTGGTGTACCCCTGTTAGAACAGGTAACATTAGGCCCGTAAATTGCCCAGTCATAATCAACAGGTCCGGTTGGTACAAGATCGAAAGTTAAAGTTCCGCTTGTCGCAATAGTAAATTTGTACCATACGGAATGATTTTCAAAAGAAAGACAGCCGCCAAGTGTTTCATTAATATTTCCTATTCCTGAAGGAGTATAGTTGATGTTTGAATTTCCACAAACGGTGATCGCAGAGATACAGTCTTCCTGAGCAAAAACTGAAATATGGAAAACGAATAATAAAGAAAAGAGTAATTTTTTTATCATATCTAAAAAATTTAGAGTGTTTTTTGTATTAAGCCATCAATAACTCAATATTGTTAAATAAAGAGTTTTTAAAGTGATTTTGGTGTGATTTTTTTAATTGCCGTAAGAGTCGATAGGATAGAGTAAATAGCTATTCATCATTGTGTTTTGTTTGGATTAGTTACAAATTTATATAAATAATGTTAATTAAGGTCTTTTTTTTAATGAAATTACATTTTTTTATTAGTTATTAAGATTAATAAATGTGTAAAACACCTTATTCTTTAAATGAAATAAATAATATACAATGTGTATTTTTATTTTTTTAACCTTAAAGTTTTGTAGTTTCATAAAAAACCTTTAGTTTTGCAATCCAAAATGAGATGTAATATATGTTAATAATTCCAGTAAAAGACGGAGAGTCTATCGACAGAGCACTTAAAAAATATAAAAGAAAATTTGATAAAACGGGTACAGTTCGTCAATTAAGATCTAGACAAGCGTTTATCAAGCCTTCTGTAACTCTTAGACAAGCTAGATTAAAAGCGGCTTATAAGCAAAGAGGATTAAGCAAGGAAGAGCAAGCTTAAGAAATTTTCTTAAACACATACTAAATCACTTCTTAAATAGTTATATTTGAGAAGTGATTTTTTCGTTTTATACTTTACAACAATGCGAGATAAATTTTTGGATTATTTGCAGTTCGAAAAGAGGTATTCGCCTCATACCATTACAAGTTATCGTCGTGATCTTGACGATTTTTATTCTTTCTATCTTAAAACCGAATCTTCCGAGAATCTTCTGAATGCTGATAAAAAAATAATCAGAAATTTTATCGTTAAACTGAGTGAAAATGGGATCTCAAAGAGAACGGTTAACCGGAAGCTTTCTACGCTTCGTAGTTTTTATTTATTTCTTCTAAAACTGGGTGAAATTAAAGTTTCTCCGGTCGAAACGGTATCATCACTGAAATTTTATCCTGAAAAACAAATTCCGCTCTCGCAGGATGAGATGGGAGTTTTGCAAAATGAAATTTTTTCTGAAGTCGAAGATTTGCTTGAGAAATCTATTGTCGAAATTTTATATCAGACAGGAATTCGAAAATCTGAACTTTGTGGCTTAATATTTGAAAGTGTAAACTTAGAAGAAAACCAACTGAAAATCGTAGGAAAAGGTAATAAAGAAAGATATATTCCCATTTCTGAAAGTTTGAGTTCGTTGCTTAAAGACTATCTTAAGATACGGAAACCACAAGAGGAATTTAAATCTTATTTTTTTATCAATAAAAAGGGAAAAAAACTAACGGAAAAATTTGTCTATGTAGTAGTTAATAAGTACCTTAGTCTTGTTACTTCTAAGCAAAAAAGAAGTCCTCATATTTTAAGACACAGCTTCGCGACGCATGTTTTAGACAATGGGGCAGAGATATCAAAAGTTAAAAAAATATTGGGTCATTCTAGTCTTGCAAGCACACAAGTGTACACTAATGCCAATATTGAACAGTTGAAAAAAGTGTTTAATCAGTCTCATCCAAGAGCAATTAAAAAAGAAGAATTATGAAGATTTCAGTACAAGCAATCGGCTTAACTCCACACGAACCACTAGAGTCACATGTAGACAAGAAAGTAAGTAAACTAGGTACGTTTTATGACAAACTTCAGGAATGCAAAGTCTTCCTAAAAGTTGAAAACAATTCAGATAAAGCAAATAAGACCACCGAATTGATTTTGGTAGTTCCAGGTGACGATATCGTTGTAAAAAAGACATCTGCAAGCTTTGAAGAAAGTTTAGATCTATGTGTTGAAACTGCTAAGAAACTGTTAATCAAGAAAAAAGAATTAGCTTAATAAAAAAAGTAAAAAAACTTTAATAAAAAGTTTGAGATTTCAAAAAATCTGTTCTATATTTGCACTCGCAAAAAGGAACATCGATCTTTTGAAATCTTTTTAATTTTGCCTCCATAGCTCAGTTGGCTAGAGCAGCTGATTTGTAATCAGCAGGTCGTGGGTTCGAGTCCCTCTGGAGGCTCAATTTAATATAAAATATCTGGGGAGATTCCAGAGTGGCTAAATGGGACTGACTGTAACTCAGTTGCTTCGGCTTCGTAGGTTCGAATCCTGCTCTCCCCACATTTTATATTAAAAAAAGTCTTGCAGGTTTAAAAGAATTTTTCTAGATTTGCAGACCGTTAACCAATAGTTTTGGAAACAAAATTGCGAAAGTAGCTCAGTTGGTAGAGCGTCAGCCTTCCAAGCTGAATGTCGCGAGTTCGACCCTCGTCTTTCGCTCAAATTTCACACCGCATTAGGCGTGATTTTTTTTAACTGCTGATGCAGCACAGAGTAGAGTTTCTCTGAAAGCTTTCAGTTTTTATTAAATTGCCTCCATAGCTCAGTTGGCTAGAGCAGCTGATTTGTAATCAGCAGGTCGTGGGTTCGAGTCCCTCTGGAGGCTCAATTTAATATAAAATATCTGGGGAGATTCCAGAGTGGCTAAATGGGACTGACTGTAACTCAGTTGCTTCGGCTTCGTAGGTTCGAATCCTGCTCTCCCCACATTTTATATTAAAAAAAGTCTTGCATTTTTAAAGGGTTTTCCTTAAGTTTGCACAGCGTTTACCAATAGTTTTGGAAACAAAATTGCGGAAGTAGCTCAGTTGGTAGAGCGTCAGCCTTCCAAGCTGAATGTCGCGAGTTCGACCCTCGTCTTCCGCTCAAAAAAAAATCATACTCTATAGTGTGATTTTTTTGTTTAGGCCGACTTAGCTCAGCGGTAGAGTGCTTCCTTGGTAAGGAAGAGGTCACGGGTTCAAGTCCCGTAGTTGGCTCACTTTTCATCCCGATTTCTTCGGGATTTTTTTATGGCGTAAACTTTCTTAATGTCATTTTAAATAAACATCACTTTCAAAATTAAAGTTTAATATTATTTTAATCAATCATAATATAAGGTTTAAAAGACTTTAGAAAGAAGTCTTTATGAAATCTGAGCATTAGACTTAAAGGTTCCATCAAATCAATTCCAACAAATCGTCTTGAAATTTTCATTAAATTCGTTATAAATATA
>Ga0308158_10000964_pt1 | contig 35387 bp, 35 predicted proteins | sample PhyBR2_FD_201038 | JGI IMG/M metagenome (GOLD analysis project Ga0308158, IMG submission 201038) | Phyllosphere microbial communities from UC Gill Tract Community Farm, Albany, California, United States - DLSLB.R2 | ecosystem: Host-associated > Plants > Phyllosphere > Unclassified | place: USA... | reverse complement strand
TGATCACGGCGATCTGCTTGGGCGAGGTGTCGGACACCACAGCCCAGCCCAGGGCACCCACGCCCTTGCCGAAGAACGCCAGGGCCATGAATGCCACCACCATCCATTCAGCCTGCACATAGTTGCAGATGACCATGGTGGTCGACAGCATCAAGCCGCAGACGATCGGGGTCTTGCGAGCGAAGGTCAGCGAATGGCCGCGACGCAGCAGGCTGTCCGAGATCACCCCGCCCAGTACCCCGCCGATGAAGCCGCAGATGGCCGGCAGCGAGGCGATGAAGCCTGCCTTGAGAATGGTCATGCCGCGTTCCTGCACCAGGTACACCGGGAACCAGGTCAGGAAGAAGTAGGTAATGCCGTTGATGCAGAACTGGCCCAGGTACACGCCCAGCATCATGCGCGTGGTCAGCAGTTGGCGGATATAGCCCCACTTTGGCTTGGACTTGGCGCCCTTGGCCTGGTCCATGTCGACCAGCCCGCCGTTTTGCTCGATGAAGTCCAGTTCTTCGGCGCTGACGCTCGGGTGTTCCTTGGGGTTGTGGATGTACTTGAGCCACACGCCGGAGAACAGGATACCCAGGCCGCCCATGACCACGAACACATGTTCCCAGCCAAAGGAATGGACGATCCAGCCCATCAGCGGCGCGAACAGCACCGTGGCGAAGTACTGCGCCGAGTTGAAGATCGCCGACGCAGTACCGCGCTCAGCGGTCGGGAACCAGGCCGCGACGATGCGCGCGTTACCAGGGAAGGACGGCGCCTCGGCCGCACCCACCAGAAAGCGCAGCATGAACAGCGCGATCACCGCGTTGGCCATCGGCAGGTAACCGACGAACCCCTGCATCACCGTGAACAACGACCAGAGAAAGATGCTCCAGGCATAGACTTTCTTCGAACCGAAACGGTCGAGCAGCCAGCCACCGGGGATCTGCAGCAGGACGTAGGCCCAGCCGAACGCGGAAAAGATATAGCCGAGGGTCACGGCGTCGATGCCCAGGTCTTTCTGCAGACTGGCACCGGCGATGGAAATGGTGGCGCGATCCGCGTAGTTCAGGGTGGTCACCACGAACAACAGGAACAGGATCATGTAGCGCACATGCGTCTTCTTCGTCGCTGGCATGCGAAGGTACTCCCACGAGTTATTTTTATGCGGGTAGAAAGTAGGTAACCGGGTTTTTCAGGTGTTACGCAGTCAACACGTGCGTGAACTGTGCGCCTGAGGAACGAAGGAGGTCGGACAACAGCGGAGAGAGATCGCGCGGATAATCATGGTTGCAGCACCCTGGACGTTGGAATTATTAGGGGACACCGATCTGTGCCGGTACTGCAGTTACGTTATCGTACAACGCTGAGGATATCCATACCTCGGACGTGAATTATTTCCAAAGATGTCGTCAGAAGTGGACAGAGTCATCGTACTACGTACGGCAGGCTTGTCAGATCGACAAGTCCTCGTGTGCCTTGACCACGCGCGCACGGCTGTTGGCCAGGTGGATGCGCATGGCCGCGCGGGATGCGTCATAGTCGCAACGGGCAACTGCTTCGAAGATGTGGGCATGTTCGCGCACCAGGCGCTCATGCTTCTGCTGCCGATCCAGGCGGGCAATGGCCACGGTGTCGAGGCGCGCACGGGGAAACATGCTGGTGCCGAAGTGGGTGATGATGTCGGCGAAGTAGCGGTTGTTGGAGGCCTGGGCGATCTGCAGGTGGAACTGGAAGTCGGAAACGATGGAGCCGCTGGTATCGGACGCGTGCTCGAAGCGTTTAAGCGCCTCTTCGATGCTTGCCAACTGCGCATCGCTGCGGCGCAATGCCGCCAGGCCCGCTGCCTCGATCTCGAAGCTGATACGCACATCGAGAATCGCAATCACGTCCTGCAGGGTGACGATGGTGGCAGGATCCAGGCGCGACACGGTGGAGCCGGGAACGTTGAGCACGAAGGTGCCGATCCCGCGGCGGGTTTCGACGATGCCCGACACCTGCAGCCGCGACAGCGCCTCACGCACCGTGGCCCTACTCACCCCACCCACGGCCATCAATTCAAGCTCGGTGGGCAGCTTGTCGCCGGGCCTGACCACGCCTTGGCTGATCATCCTGCAGACATCGTCCACCAGGCTCTGGGCCAGGTTGCCCGGCCTGCGGCGGGTGATGTCGGCGGTGACGAGGTCGTTGCTCATGGAGGGGCAATCGTGGCGGCAAATGGAAAACCGATCATATATCAGGGTGTTGTGCGATGACAGCGCGAACATGCCGTCTCCGGGCGGCGTTTTCCAGCAGCCTGGCGCCGTGAAATATACCTGGCAGACCCCCTTCCCAACCGCCGCCGCAAGCCTAGAATGGCGGCGTGGTCGCGGTCCCCAATAATGCTGTTGCCCCCCCTCCCGAGCCAACATGAGCAAACCCAACCCTTGCCTTGAGTGCGGCGCCTGCTGCGCGTATTTCCGTGTGTCCTTCTATTGGGGTGAATGCCAGTCTGCAGGCGGGCTAGTGCCCGACGAGCGCGTCATCCAGGTCACCCACAACCGGGTGGCGATGATCGGCACCGACGCCTCGCCTGCGCGCTGCACCGCCCTTGCCGGCGAAGTGGGCAAGGCCGGCGTGAGCTGTTCGATGTACGCTCAGCGCTCCAGCACCTGTCGCGAGTTCGATGCCTCGTGGGAGCATGGCGAGCACAGTCCGGCCTGCGACAAGGCGCGGGCGGCCCATGGCTTGCCGCCACTGCCGGCACCACTGATCACCTCGCTGGCCGCCGAGTCGCTCCTGCAATCGGGCCTGGGCCCGGGCGCGGTTTTATAAGCGCCCGCTATTGCTCATCGACGAGGTAGGGCGTTTAGCAGATAATCCGCCATCATTACGCTATCTTGCCCCATCTCTGTACAGGAGTTCCTGCATGGCCGCGCTGAACACGCAAACCGTTGACGCTTTCAAATCTCAACAAAATGCCATCGTCGAGCAATGGCTCGCCGGCCTCGAAGCCAGCGGTGCGACGCGCAACATCAAGGAAGCCGAGCTGCAACAACAGAGCAGCGAGCTGCTCAACCAGTTGATCATCGCCCTGGAGACCTGCCAGACCCACAACATTGCCGGCAGCCAGTGGGCCGACGTCCGTCAGGTACTGGAGAAGCTGTCCCACAGCCGTGCGCTGCTGGGTCACGACTCGCACCAGACTGCACACTTCATCTTCGCCTTGAAGCGTCCGTTGTTCGCCGTGCTACAGGCAGCGTACGCCAGCCAGCCTGCCGAGCTTGCCGAGCAACTGCTGCTGGTCTCCGACCTGCTGGACGGGCTGGGCATGCACACCATTCGCACCTTCCAGAAGTCCCGCGAGATGGTCATCAAGCGTCAGCAGGAAGAACTGCTCGAACTCTCCACCCCGGTGGTCAAACTGTGGGAAGGCGTACTGGCATTGCCGATGATCGGCACGCTGGACTCACAGCGCACTCAAGTCGTGATGGAGTCGCTGTTGCAGCGCATCGTCGACACCGGCTCGGAAATCGCCATCATCGACATCACCGGCGTGCCAACGGTCGACACCCTGGTTGCTCAGCATCTGCTCAAGACGGTCACCGCCATTCGCCTGATGGGCGCCGACTGCATCATCAGCGGCGTGCGACCGCAGATCGCCCAGACCATCGTCCATCTGGGCCTTGACCTGCAAGGCGTGGTGACCAAAGCCAACCTCGCGGATGCGCTGGCCTTGGCTTTGCGCCGTCTGAACCTGACCGTCAGCAAGGCAGACTGACGCCATGGAACGCATCCCCATATTGCAGATGGGCCCTTACCTGCTGGTGACCATCCAGGTCGACATGCACGATCAGCTCGCGCTCAGGCTGCAGGATGACTTGGCCGAGAAGATCAGCAAGACGTCCGCACGTGGTGTGCTGATCGATATCTCGGCGCTGGACATGGTCGATTCGTTCATCGGCCGGATGATCGGCACCATCTCTGGCTTGTCCCGCATCATGGACGCCCAGACCGTCCTGGTCGGCATGCAGCCGGCGGTGGCCATCACTCTGGTCGAACTGGGCATGAACCTGCCCGGCGTCAGCACTGCATTGAACGTGGAGCGTGGCATGCGCCTGCTGCAGGCACGGGTGGATGGCTCATGAACGTCGAAAGCAGCGGCAGCCAACCGGTACGCCTGGAACAGGACGTGGTGCTGGCCCGCCAGACCGCGCGCAAGCTGGCCCAGGACTGCGGCATGCGTCTGATCGACCTGACCAAGCTGGTCACTGCGGTCAGCGAGCTGGCGCGCAACACCGTGGTCTATGGCGGGGGTGGCGACATGGACTGGCAGGTGCTCGACGACGGCGTGCGCAAGGGCTTGCGCCTCACGTTTCGTGACGAGGGGCCCGGCATCCCCGACCTCAAGCTGGCGCTGACCGACGGCTGGACCTCGGGCAACGGGCTGGGCCTGGGTCTGACCGGCGCACGCCGCCTGGTCGAGGAATTCGAGCTGGACACCGCACCTGGCCAAGGCACTCGTGTGACGATCACCCGATGGACCTGACTTTGCACAGTGTCATCACTCGCGTGATTGCACTGCAGGATGCCAGCCAGGTAGGCGAAGCCCGGCGTGCCGCGCAGCAGATGGCCCAGGCACAGGGCCTGGACGAAACCGACTGCGGCCGCGTGGCGCTGGTCGCCACCGAGCTGGCCAGCAATGTCCTCAAGCATGCAGGCCATGGCGAGTTGCACCTGCGCGCCCTGCCCCATCCGACTTCGCCGGGCGTGGAACTGCTGGCGCTGGATCGCGGCACCGGCTTCGAACTGCACGAGTGCCTGGCCGACGGCTATTCCACCAGCGGTACCCAAGGTATCGGCCTGGGCGCCCTGGCGCGGCAATCGGAAGTCTTCGACGTCTACAGTGACGCACGCGGCTCGGTGGTGCTGGCGCGGCTCTACCGCAAGCGCGACACCCAAGCCGACTTGCGCCTGGGCGTGACCCAGCGTTCGTTGCACGACGACCCCGCCTGCGGCGATGCCTGGCAGGTGGCGTTTTCCGCCGAGGGTATCAGCGCCCTGGTGGTCGATGGCCTGGGCCATGGCGAAGAAGCCGAAAAGGCTGCGCGCGCCGGTTGCCGGGCCTTCGCCGATGCGCCGTTCGCACGGCCCGAACACGTGCTCGACGCCATGCATCAGGCCATGAACGGCACTCGCGGTGGCGCAGTGGCCGTGGCCCAGTTCGATTACGATTCCGGCCAGTTGCGTTTCGCCGGTATCGGCAACATCGGCGCTTCGCTGATAGCGCCGGGCAAGAGCCGCGGGCTGGCCTCGCATCCGGGGATCGTCGGTGGCCAGTTCCGCCGCGTGCAGACGTTCACCTTCGATGACGCGAGCGGACAGTTGCTGATTCTGTACAGCGACGGCCTGCAGTCGCGCTGGAACATGGTCGACTACCCCGGCCTGGTCCATCTACACCCCGCACTCATTGCGTCGGTGCTGTACCGCGACTTCTGTCGCGGTCGCGACGACATCACCATATTGGTCATCGCCCTGGAGCCCGCCCATGTCTGAACCCCTCGAGCTGGACGCCCAGGCCAGCGCGGCACTGATCGCCCAGTTGCGCGCCGAGGCGCAAGCACTGCGCGACGAACTGGATGAAACCAACCAAGGCGTGCTGGCGCTGTATGGCGAACTCGACGGCCAGGCCGAGGAACTGCGCCAGGCCTCGGACCTCAAGAGCCGGTTCCTGTCCTACATGAGCCACGAGTTCCGCACCCCGCTAGGCTCGATCCTGAGCATCACCGGCCTGCTCGCCGATGAACTGGACGGCCCCTTGGCCCCGGAGCAGCAAAAGCAGGTGAGTTTCATCACCAACGCGGCGCAGGAACTGAGCGACATGGTCGATGACCTCCTCGACCTGGCCAAGATCGAAGCCGGACGGATCACCATCTCGCCCGCCTGGTTCGACATGTTCGACTTGTTCTCGGCGCTGCGCGGCATGTTCCGCCCGATCGTCAACGCCAGCGCCGTGGACCTGATTTTCGAAGAGCCTGCCGGCCTGCCAAGGCTGTACACCGATGACAAGAAGCTGGCGCAGATCCTGCGCAACTTCATTTCCAACTCGCTCAAGTTCACCCTCGCAGGCGAGGTACGAGTGTTTGCCAGCCTCGAGTCGCCGTCGCAGATCCGTTTCGCGGTGACCGACACCGGTATCGGCATTCCTGCCGAGCTGCATGGCACCCTGTTCGAGGATTTCGCCCAGATCGATTCGCCGGTGCAAAAGCGTCTGCGCGGCACCGGCCTGGGCCTGTCGCTGTGCAAACGCTTCGCCGAGCTGCTGGGTGGCACAGTGGGCGTGCAGAGCAGCCCGGGCGTGGGTTCGACATTCTTTGTGATCATTCCGTTGGCCATTGCGCCGGAGCCTGGCCATGACGCCTGAAGTGCGCGTACTCATCGTCGACGACAACAGCGCCACGCGCTACGCCTTGCGGCGCCGATTGGAACAGCACGGCATCACCATTCTGGAAGCCGGTACCGGAGGCGACGGCCTGGCGCTGATCGCCAGCGAACCGCTGGACGCGTTGATTCTGGACGTCAACCTGCCGGACATGAGCGGCTTCGACATCGTCCGCCTGCTGCGCGCCAAACCCGCCACGGCGTTGCTGCCGATCATCCATGTGTCGGCGGCGTCGATACAGACCGGCGACATCATCACCGGTCTTGAAGCCGGTGCCGACGCCTACCTGATCCACCCAGTGGACGCCGACGTCTTGCTGGCGACCTTGCGTACGCTGTTGCGCGTGCGCGATACGGAGAATGCCTTGCGCGAAAGCGAAGCACGCTTTCGCGAGATTTTCGCCAACATCGCCGCGCCCATTGCCGTGATCGACGAGCAGCTGCAGGTGATCGAATGCAACCATGCCTTCTCGCAGCTGCTGCCCACGCCGGTGTCCCTGAGTAGTCTGCAAGCTCATCTGGCAGCTGGGCAGGAAACCGTGCTGGAGGATTTGCAGGTGCGCCTGAGCAAGGGCGAGCGCTGGCGCGGCAATCTTTCCATCAGGGTCGATGAACAATTGCGTGAGACCGAGTGGCAGGTGTCGCCGTACCGCGCACCCGGGCACAGCCTGGTATTCATCGAGGATGTGACCGAGCATCGTCTGCGCGAGCGCCAGCAACAGATCCAGCTGGCCGACGCCCAGACATTGCTGGCCCAGGAAGTGGCCGAACGCGCGCGCACCGAGACGCAGTTGCTGCAGGTGCAGAAAATGGACGCCCTGGGCAAGCTCACCGGGGGTATCGCCCACGACTTCAACAACCTGCTGACCGGGATCATTACGGCGCTGGAGCTGATCAAGAAACGGGTCGAGCCCGCAGGGGCCACAGCCAGCGTCGACAAGACCGTGTCGCGTTACGCCGACGCTGCGTTGCAGTCAGCGACCAACGCCGCCGCTCTCACCCATCGCATGCTGGCCTTTGCCCGCCAGCAACCGCTGGACACGCGGCCGATCGCGATCAACCAGCATGTGCACTCGCTGGAGGATCTGATGCGCCGCACCATCGGCGAACGGATCACCCTGAGCCTGGACCTGACCGACAGCGCGGCGATCGCCATGGTCGATCCGATCCAGTTCGAGAATGCCGTGCTGAACCTGGTGATCAACGCCCGCGACGCATTGCCCGAGGGCGGCAACATTCGCCTGTCGACCTTCGCCGCCTATTCGAAAGGTGACACACGCCTGGCCGATGGCGATTACGTGGTGCTTTCGGTGCGCGACGACGGCACCGGCATCGACCACAGCATCATCAACAAGGTCTTCGATCCGTTCTTCACCACCAAGGCGGTCGGCAAAGGCACGGGGCTGGGCCTGTCGACGATCTATGGCTTCGCTCGACAGTCCGGCGGTGATGTCAGGATTCGCAGCCTGCTGGGCCATGGCACCGAGGTGACCCTGATGTTGCCGGCTGGCCTGGCGCTGCTGCCGCAGCCCAGCGAGTCGGTGCAGGTGGAGAATCGCGGCAGCGGCGAGCATTTGCTGGTCGTGGAAGACATGGCGTCGGTGCGCATGTTCGTGGTCGAGGCATTGACCGATGCGGGATACCGCTGCACCGAGGTGGACAGTGCGCTGGACGCGCTGGAGACCTTGCGCAACGACGCGTCGATCCAATTGCTGCTGACCGATGTGGGCCTGCCGCAAATGAACGGCCGCGTCTTGGCAGACGCTGCCCGCGCCTTGCGTCCCGAACTGCCGGTGCTGTTCATGACCGGCTACGCCGAAAACGCCCTGGACCTGCAGACCTTCCTCGCCGAGGGCATGGACATGGTGATCAAGCCCTTCCGCATGGGCGACCTGATCAGCCGCATCGGCCACCTGCTCGACAACGACTGTGCCGCCCCCTGATCTGCGCAAATCCCGTAGCAGCGGCGCACTCGAAGCAAGCCAGTAATCTTTGCCGAATCAGTCCAGGTCTCAGAACCCCGAGCCGGCCCGGTCCAGGCAGGCATCGACTTCATCGTCGGTGGGATGGCGAAGGATCTGCAGCGAGTCGCGAGACCATCTCATCAGCCCCCGTTCGGCGAACTCCGTCAGCCAGCCCTCCATGGGCCATTGCTGCCAGCGCTGGTAGAACCGCTGCGCGTTGGTCACGATGGCGTCGAAGTGGTTGAGCGGCGGACGCCAGGTGGGGTGGTATTGATGAAAAGCCAGGGCCGCCGCCGTTCTCAGCTCGACACCCTGCCGACGCGCGCTGAAGGCGAAATCGGTGTCTTCCCCGCCGTAACCCACATACCCCTCGTCGAAGCCGCCGATGCGCTCGAACACCTCACGGGTGCAGGCAAAATTGAGTGACCAGAACAGATGATGCGCAAGCACCGAGCCCGGTTCGCCACGGTACTGGCTCAACGGATGGGCGACTCCATCACGCGCCAGCGTGGCATGGGTCCAACCTTCCATCTGCGCCGTGCTGGGCAGATAGCGCACTTCGCCCAGGTGCAACGCCTCGGGCCGGTTGCGCAGCGCATCGGCGTAGTCCGCCAGCAAGGTCTGACCGGGGATGCAGTCCACGTCCAGGAACACCCATTGCTCACCCTCGCATTGGCGAACCGCATTGCGCGCCCTGGCCAGCGGCAGGCCATGGGAGCCATCGTCGATGACACGGCAATGGATAGGAAACAGCTCGCTGTGCAGATTGCGCGCTGGCTGGTTCATGAACACCACCCAGAATGCGTCCGGCAGCACACTGCCCTGCTCCAGCCCACGGATGACATTGTCCAGCTGCCGTTCGCGGCCGTGTACCAGCGTGATTACATTTAGCATGTCAGAACTTCACCATGTCTTCAGAACCCACTCGCCCTGCTCAGGGCCGGAAGTCGTGCCGGCTCGCCGTAGCCACTGCCCACTACTGCGCAGCGTCTGACGCGCACCGAACCACTCCAGGCGATACGTCGCCCGTTGGCCTCTACCCGACGAATCAGTTGCATCTCGTCCTGGCCAGTCACTGCGCTGAGGCCGCCGGCATCCATGTAAGCGACGGTGCTGATACCCAGATTCGCCCCATGGACACCAGGCCGCAATTCGTCCAGGGCAATGGAACGGCGTCGCCGCTGACCCGGAGCGCCCTTCCGCGCGCCAGGTTCGGCATCCACCCGCCCGCAAACCGCGTCGACCTGATACGCCAACTGCGCGGCCAGCCAATCATCGGGTACCCGAACGTCTGCCTCGGTCAGTGCCAACCAGCGAGCGCCGGCGTGAACCAGATGATCAGCGCCCGCGGCTCTTGCCGCCAACGGGTTGCCGGCAGTGATGTCGATCAGTCGCACCGGATAGCGTTGGGCGATATCCCGCGAATGGTCGCTGCAGTCATCGAGCACCACGACGATGCGGACCAGCTCGGTGCACAAGGTGCCATGCTCCGCGGCCTGCATGACCGACTGCAGGCACCGGTCGAGACTGGCCTGCTCGTTATGCACAGGTATGATGACACCGATCATGCTGAACCTCTTGAGAACGCGGAATCGTCGAAGCCATGATGGCCATTGACCACCAATCGACTCGAAGATGACCAAGAGGTTTCACTCAATCGATCAAACGTACCCACTCATTCCAGGCCGATCTTCAACAATTCCCCGTTGTCGTCATCGGTCAGCACATACAAATAGCCATCCGGGCCTTGGCGCACATCACGGATACGTTCGCCGCGCTCGCCCAGCAACTGCTCTTCGTGTACCACCTTGTCGCCTTCGAACTGCAAGCGGATGAGGTCTTCGGAAGCCAGCGCACCAATGAACAGGTTGTGGTTCCAGCGCTTGAACTTGTCATTGTCATAGAAGGCCATGCCGCTGATGGCGGGCGACTTCTCCCAGACGTGGAAAGGGTCGGTGATGCCTGGGCCGGTTTTGCCTTTGGCTTCGGGAATCGGTTCGCCGGAATAGTTGATGCCGTGGGTGTACAGCGGCCAGCCGTAATTGGCACCACGCTCGATGATATTGAGCTCGTCGCCACCCTTGGCGCCATGCTCATGGGTCCACAGCGTCCCCGTCCATGGATTCAAGGCGGCGCCCTGCTGGTTGCGATGACCGAACGACCAGATTTCCGGGCGCACGCCTTTCTTGCCTACGAACGGGTTGTCCTTCGGTATCTTGCCGTCGGGGAAGATTCGCACCACCTTGCCCTGTAGTTTGTCCAGGTCCTGGGACGTCGAGCGCTGGTTGTTTTCGCCCAGGGCAATGAACAGGTAGCCGTCACGGTCGAACACCAGGCGCGAGCCGAAGTGGTTGCCCACCGACAGCTTGGGCTCCTGACGGAAGATCGTGGTGAAATTTTCCAGATGGGTCAGATCTTCAGACAAACGCCCGCGGCCCACGGCGGTACCACCCTTGCCATCTTCGCCCTGTTCGGCATACGACAGGTAGACCATGCGGTCAGCCTTGAAATCGGGCGACAGCACCACGTCGAGCAGGCCACCCTGGTTCTTCGCCCACACTTGCGGCACACCGCTGATGGGTGACGAGATCTTGCCCTCGCCGCTGATCACACGCAGATCACCTGGTTTCTCGGTGACCAACATGCCCTTGTTGTCGGGCAGGAAAGCCAGGCCCCACGGGTATTTGAGGCCTTCGGCCACGGTGGTCACGGTCACCTGGCCCAGTTCGCTCTGGTAAGTGGTGACCGTGGCGGCCGAAGCTGCCATTCCATACAGGGCAAGGCCAGCACAGGCTGAGGCCAAAAGGGTCTTCTGCAACATAGGGCTTATCCTTCAGCGAGAAAAAGTGGGATCACCGCGTGCCAGGGGCGGTGCGGGGTTGCTGGGTACCATTGACCGGACGGCGCAGATTTTCGCCGTTACCGATACCACGGTTCTCGAGCGTCGGCGGCCGTGGGTTGTCGGTGCGCGGCGTGGGCTGGCGTAATTGCGGATTGGGCGCGGTGGTGCCCTGCCGACTGTTCGGATTGATGCGTCGTGTAGGGCTGTTGTAGGGGTTCGAGGTGTCGTTCGCAGCCAGGTTGATGACCTGCTGCGGCGGTTTCTGCACAGTAGCCTCGAAGGCCAGTGCCGAATGGGACAGCGCCGCGCCCAGCAGCACGGTCGCCAGTAGGGACAACTTCATGGGTAGCGTGTCCTGGATCACAATGGGTTCAGGCGTTGGAGGATGAATCGCCTCAGGCGTTCGCTGCACCATGACCTGGCAGACCCGCGCAGGTGATTCACCATGTTTCCAAGGCAGCACTGCCGCTCAATCCTGGGTCAGGCCAAGCCGTTCGTGCCATTGGGCGAGTGATTCTTCCGGGTACTTCTGGAACTGCAGGTCGTTCTTGCCCGCATTGACCTCCACCCATCCCGCCTTCGAATCGAGCAACAGATGGGTATGCTCAGGCGGCACGGGCAGTTCGCTGTCGATAGCGCTGGCGAACGGGTGTACCAGCTCAGGCCATGCAGGGTCGAACAGCCACAGCGCGCTGCCGCACAGATGGCAAAAATGCCGCTCGGCGCTGCTAGGGTGCGAGCCCGTACCGTCTTCGTCAGGAAGGCGCGCATGGTAGACGGTAATGTGGCTGCGCCCTTGAACGTTGAGGCTCGCAGCCTCGCCACCGAGGTTGATCGCGTAGCCACCGCCACCCTGGGTCTTGCGGCAAATCGAACAGTAGCAACGCTGATAGGGATAAGGGTGCGCGCTGTGCAGGCTGAAGGTGACGGCACCGCAGTGACAGGATCCGTGCAATTGCATGGCTGAACTCCGTATCGAGTGACGATGGAAAGTCTACTGGTGAGCGTACAGCGTAGACCCCCGCACGGACCGTTCAGTTTCGCAGGTAGCGCCCGCTGGCGGCGACGAACAGCAGCAGCACGATCAGCACGCCCAGCGCGATCGACAGGCTGCTGCCGTGGGCGACGAAGCCGATGAACGCCGGCCCCACGAGGATGCCCGCATAACCCAGCGAGGTCATGGCCGGGATGGCGGCGCTCTGCGGCATGGTGGTCTGGCGCCCGACGGCGGTGAACAACACCGGCACGATGTTCGAGCAACCGGCGCCGATCAGGGCGTAGCCCAGCAGCGCGGCGGGCCATGCCGGAACGGCGAGCGACAAGGCAAGCCCGGCCGCTGCGCACAACCCACCGAACAACGTGACGCGGGCACCACCGACGCGGGCGACGATGGCATCGCCGGTCAGTCGGCCGATGGTCATGGTGGTGGCGAACGCTGCATAGCCCAGGCCGGCGTAGGCCGGTTCCATGCCCCGCTCGGACACCAGAAACACCGCGCTCCAGTCGAGCATCGCACCCTCGGTGAGGAAGACGATGAAGCACAGCGCGCCGAGAAACAGCACGATGCCGCGCGGGACGGCGAACAGCGGGCCGTCGCTTTCATTGCCGTAAGGCAGCAGGTTCGGCGCCGCCTTGATGACGGCGGCAAGAGTCACCGCCACCACACAGAGCGCTGCCAGCGTCGGTGTCAGGCCCAGTGCCAGCAAGGCGGTCATCCCCCCTGCGCCGAGGATGCCACCGACGCTGAACAAGCCGTGGAAACCGGACATCATCGGCCGCCCGCTGGCCTTCTCGACCAGCACGGCCTGAATGTTCATGGCGCAGTCAATGGCCCCCATCCCGGCGCCGAACAACAGCACGGCGGCGATCAATAGCGGCAAAGTCGAGGCGCTGGCCAGCAGCGGCAGCATCAGGCAGATCAGCACGCTGGCACCGACGATGACCCGCCGGCAACCCCACCGTGCGCACAGGTAACCGGCCAACGGCATGGCCAGAATCGAACCGGCACCCAGGCCCAGCAACAGCAGGCCCAGGCTACCCTCACTCAGCTGCGCCCGAGCCTTGGCCAGCGGCACCAGCGGGGCCCAGGCGGCCATGGCGAAACCGGCGATGAAGAAGGCGATACGGGTGGAAATCTGCGCTTGCCGACCCGGCGACGCGGTGGCGAAGGTACTGCTCGACGACATGATCAAAGCCTTGAATGAGAACCCACGAACAGCAGCAACACGACCGCAACGGAGCGCGGCTGCTTGATGCGCAAGACCGACGACCTCAGCAAAGGCCACGGATCGTCGAGCTTGCCGGGTCCGATTCAATCAGTGACAGGTGCACCGATCAATAGAGCGACCCGCATTGAGTTCGATTTCCCGGCAAAAACCACCCGGCACTCGATATCAACTGCCCTCGCCGCCGTGTGCTTCCTCGAAGAAATAATCTTTCCAGCTCTGCGCCTTGTTCTTCAGCACACCCAGTTCATGCAGGCGCTCGGCATAGATGAAGGTGCGTTGCGGCACCACGGTGAAGTCGATCTCCGGGTCCTTGACGATCTTCTCCACGAAGGCTTCGCTCAGGGTGGATTTCTCGACCCGGATGTATGTCTTGGCTGCAGCCACCTTGTCGGCCTTGACGATCTGCGCCGCTTCCACCAACGCGTCATAGAAGGCCTTGTAGGTCTTGGGGTTGTCGTCGTGGAATTTCTGCGTGGTGTACAGCACATTGAAGGTGGCCGGCCCACCGAGAATGTCATAGCTGCTCAGCACCTTGTGCACCTTGGGGTTTTCCAGGGCCTGGTACTGGAATGGCGGGCTGGAGAAATGCGCGCTGATTTCCGAACCGCCGGCGATCAATGCCGAAGTCGCGTCCGGATGGGGAATGCTCACCGAGATGTTGTCGAATCTCTTGAATTCCTTGTCGCCATACAGCTTGGCCGTTTCCAGCTGCAAGGTGCGCGACTGGAAACCGACGCCGGCGGCGGGCACCGCGATGCGGTCCTTGTCGGTGAAGTCCTTCAGGGTCTTCACGTCGGGCTTGTTGCTGAGCAAGTAGTTGGGCATCGAACCCAACGAAGCGATGGCCTTGACGTTCTGCCGGCCTTTGGTCCGGTCCCACACGGTGAGCATCGGTGGCACCCCAGCCGAGACCACATCCAGCGCACCGGCGAGCAACGCCTCGTTCATGGCAGTGGCCCCGGATATGCTGTTCCAGTCCACTTCGATGTCCACGCCCTGCTCTTTGCCGTGTTTCTCGATCAACTGCTGGTCACGCACCACATCGAGGATGAGGTAGCCGATGCCGAACTGCTGGGCGATGCTGATCTTGCCTTCGGCGCTGGCGCCGCCGGCCAACACCGCGGCAGCGAGCCCGCAGGCCAGGGAAAGCTTGTTTGCAAATACCATGTTGAATGCTCTGGACAGGGATGGATGGACTCAGCGCTGCATGCCCCAGCGCTTGATGGTGAGACGTTCGAAGGTGTTGAACAGCAGGTTTTCCACCAGCAAACCGATCAGGATCACGGCGGCCAGGCCGGCGAAGACCTTGTCGGTGTACAGCTCGTTGCGGTTCTGGAAGATGTACCACCCCAGGCCGCCCTTGCCCGAAGACGCACCGAACACCAGTTCGGCGGCGATCAGGGTGCGCCAGGCGAATGCCCAGCCGATCTTCAGGCCCGCCAGGATCGATGGCAGTGCCGCCGGAATCAGGATGTGCCAGACGAAGCGCAAGCCACGCAGGCCATAGTTGCGCCCGGCCATGCGCTGGGTTTCGGATACCCCGAGAAAGCCGGCGTAGGTGTTCAGCGCCAGGGCCCAGAGCACCGAATGCACCAGTACGAAGATCAGGCTGTTCTCGCCCAGGCCGAACCACAGCAGCGACAGCGGCAACAAGGCAATGGCCGGCAGCGGGTTGAACATGGCGGTCAAGGTGCTGAGCAGGTCGCGCCCCAACTGGGTCGAGACTGCCAAGGTGGTCAGACCGAACGCCAGGACGATGCCGATCAGGTAGCCCTTGATCAGCACGGTCAGGGAGATCCACACCTTGCTCAGCAATTCGCCAGGGGCAACTCCCTCGATGAACGCATTGGCGGTCTGCAGAAAGCTGGGCAGCAGCAGGTCATTGTTCTGCCAACGGGCAGCGAGTTCCCATAGCACGGCCAGGGCCAACAGGATCACGCCTTTGCGCACCCAGGCCTGCTGCCAGATGCGACGAGGCAGGGAAATGTCGCGAACCAGTTCGGATTGAGTGAACGGCTCAAGCGTCACTTCATACTCTTGACGTACGGGTGGGGAAAGGCTCATGGGTTTGCTCCGAATGCGGCGGGGTCAACGCAGCGAGGTCAATAGGCGATGCGCAGGTGCTGGAAATCCACGGGAAGGTCCATCGACGGCTCTTCGCCTTCGTCGAACAGCAACCGATGAATGCGCTGCGCACTGGCCTGGAAGTCCACGCCGCCCAGGCTGCCCAGATCGAACTGATGGCTGTTGATCTCGGCCCGCACCCGGCCCGGGTGAGGTGACAGCAGCAGAATGCGATTGCCCACCACCAAGGCTTCCTCGATGGAGTGGGTGACGAACAGCAGTGTGAAGCGCACTTCCTGCCACAGCTCCAGCAGTTCTTCCTGCATCTTGCGCCGCGTCAGCGCGTCCAGCGCAGCGAACGGCTCGTCCATGAGCAGGATCTTCGGCTGCATGGCTAACGCGCGTGCGATTGCCACCCGCGCTTTCATGCCGCCGGAAAGGGTGTGCGGGTAGGCATCGGCGAAGGCACTCAGGCCGACTTTCTCCAAGTAGTAACGGGCCCGCTCGTTGGCTTCGGCGCGCTTGAGCGTGCGCGATGCCAGCAACGGAAACATCACGTTCTCGATCACGGTTTTCCAGGCCGGAAGCTGGTCGAACTCCTGAAACACCACGATACGGTCAGGACCAGGCTCTTCGATTCGCTCGCCCGCCAGACGAATCTGCCCCTCGCTGGGCTTGATGAAACCGGCCACGGCCTTGAGCAACGTGGACTTGCCGCACCCGGAAGGCCCGAGCAGGACGAATCGATCGGCCTGATCGACTTCGAAGCTGACCTGGTGCGTGGCCCGCACCACTCGTTCAGAGGTGCGGTATTCGAGGCTGACGTTCTCCACCTGCAGCAGGGTTTCGGGAGTCGCCCGTTGCCCGGTTGCCGAATCGGTCCCAGCGCTGGCCGTGTGGCCTGGCAGTGCAGCGTTCATGCAAGACTCCCTATCAAAACGGCGCGTTGCCCTGGATGGTGGTGCGGTAGAGCTTGCGTCGCAGGTGGTCCGGGCAGCCGGCCGCGAGGTGAATCAGCGAGCGGTTGTCCCAGAAGACCATGTCGTGGGCTTGCCAGGAATGCCGATAGACGGCCTCTGCACGCACGCTGTGGGCATAGAGCTGCTGCAGCAGATCCCGACTTTCATCTTCAGGGATGCCTACGATGTGCGTGGTGAATCCCTCACTGACGAACAGGGCCTTGCGGCCGTTTTCAGGATGGGTACGGACCACCGGATGGGTCACGGTCACCACTTGGGCCAACTGCTCCGCCGTCAAGGTCGGCCGCCAATTGGCCGCGTTCTTGCCCTCGCTGTAGCGCGCGGTGTATGAGTGCACGGCCTGCTTGCCTTCGACTGCCTCGCGCAATGCAGACGGCAGCGTGTCCCAGGCCCTGTGCATGTCGGCGAACAAGGTATCGCCGCCCTCGCTGGGCAACTCCTGGGCATGCAGCATCGAGCCCAGGCTCGGCAATTCTTTGTAGGACAGGTCCGAGTGCCAGTACTTGCCTGCGTCACCCAACCCGACCGGCTGGCCATTCTCGACGATATTGGAAACGATGAGGATTTCCGGGTGCCCTGCCAATAGAAACTGCTTGAGCACATGGATCTGCAGCACCCCGAAACGGCGGCTGAAGTCGATCTGCTGTTGCGGGGTGATGCGCTGGTCACGAAAGACCACGACATGATTGTCCAGGTGCGCCCGGTGGATGCTGGCGAAATCCTGATCGTTGAGCGGCAGGCGCAAGTCCAGGCCGATGATTTCGGCCCCGACATGGCCGGCCAACGGGCGGATCTCGAAGGACTGACGAGGGATTTCTGAAAGGGCGACGGCCATGTTGTGCTCCGACTCTGGCTATTGAGTACGAGGGAATGGCCGAACTGTAGAGGTATAAGAACGTAATTTTAAATATCGTTATCGCATAACGATATCACTGCCAGGACTTTTGATTAGCCACGTCGTGTCGGATGTCTCTGATCGGACTCAAGTTTTTTCGTCAACCCGGAAGAAAATTCGCGAATCCGCTGTCAGAACCCCGCTATTTACCCAGGGCTATTGCGAAACGTCCTACAGTCAAATACTGTACGCACGTACAGCCCCCTCAAGGAAACGCGTCGTGACCACTGCCACCCCCGCCGCGCCGAGCGCCTATGAACGTCTAGGCGTGCGCATCCAGAAGATCATCAACTCGCCCACCGCGCAGAAATCCCGTGCCGCGCTGATCTTTCGGCTCGAGCACGAAAGCGAGGAGGACTGGGCGCAAATGCTCGAGGAAATCGCCGAGAACGACAATGTCACCCTCGCCCACCGCGACGACGGTGGCGTGCAGATTTTCTGGGTCGTACCGAAGGAAGATTGATTCAATGATGGTTCGCAGTTTGTTCGTCAGTTTGATGCTGTCCAGTTTCATCGCCCACGCCGATGCCCCACGTACCTTCAGCGAAGCCAAGAAAGTCGCCTGGAAGTTGTACGCCCCCCAGTCCACCGAGTTCTACTGCGGCTGCAAGTACACCGGCAACCGAGTCAACCTGGCGGCGTGTGGTTATGTGCCGCGCAAGAATGCCAACCGCGCTGCGCGCATCGAGTGGGAACACATCGTCCCCGCCTGGCAGATCGGTCACCAGCGCCAGTGCTGGCAGAACGGCGGGCGCAAAAACTGTACCCGCAACGACAAGGTCTATCAGACCGCCGAAGCCGACCTGCACAACCTGGTGCCCAGCATCGGCGAGGTGAACGGCGACCGCAGCAATTTCAGCTTCGGCTGGCTGCCCGAACAACGCGGGCAATACGGTTCGTGCCTGACTCAGGTCGACTTCAAGGCCAAGAAGGTCATGCCCCGGCCTTCGATCCGCGGGATGATCGCGCGCACCTACATGTACATGAGCAAGCAGTACGGGCTGCGCCTGTCGCGCCAGGACACCCAACTGTACCAGGCCTGGGACAAGACCTACCCGGTGCAGGTCTGGGAGCGCCAGCGCAACCAGCAGGTGGCGTGCGTGATGGGCCACGGCAACGCTTTCGTCGGGCCGGTCGACCTCAAGGCCTGCGGCTGAAGCCGCTGCCCTGAAGCGTACCCACGCCTCAGGGCTTGTCCGCTTCGCTGAACGGCATCACCACCGACTCGATCCCCCGTGATCCCATGAGCCGGGCCCGTTCCTTGTCGGCCTCGGCCTTGCTGTCGAACGGCCCCAGGTAGACGATGGTCTGGCCGTCACGCTGGACGAAACTGGCCACGAAGCCGTTTTCCACCAAACGTGCCGCCATGTCGGTGACCGAGCCCATGTTGCGGCCCGAGACGATCCGCACTTCCCAGCGCTGTCCCGGCTCGGCTGCATCGACTGCAGGCAGCAACTCCTCGGCGCTGCCGCACACTTCGCGCACGCGCGGATCGTTGCCATCCTTGTCGATGACAACTTCAAATCGATCGCCGTGGGGAATCGCCGCGTAGCTGCGGTAAGGGCCGTAGACGCCCTGGGCGTCCTTGCCCTTCACCTGGCCACAGTAGTTGCCCTGGTCGGTGGTGCGTACGTTGGTGAAACGCGCCGTCTTGGGATTCTCCAACAACTGCGACACCGCCTCGTGGGCTTTTTCGAACGCGGTTCCGCAGCCGGCCAACGTCAGCATCGCCATCACCATCATCAACTTGCGCACACGCCTACCTCCAGAATTCGAGGCGCGGATTTTATCACTATCTATCCTTCCAGCGCCCGCACGGGCGATGACCGACGCTGACGTCACTGCCCTGCCATGGCATCATGAGCGCTTTATTTCGAACAGCCGGCAGGGCCTAGACATGATCGCCAAAGAAGACCGTAACCAAGCCGCACTGGCGATATTTCTCGACGCGCACCCCCAGTTGCGCGAGGAAATTCAGGTGCTGGACAGCCGCGAGCAAGCGCAACAAGTGCAGTGGGCGTTCGAGGACGAAGCCCAGGCTCAGGGCCTCGAGCCGTGGGAGCTGGCCTTGCAGCTGATTGCGCAGAGCCCGGAAGAGCTCAAGGCCATGCGCCTGGAAGTCCACCAGGAGGTGGCCGACGCGCTGGGCTTGAGTTGGGAGGACTACTGCGAATTCAATGCGATCGAGTTGTGACATGACCGACGGTTGCAGATCGGACAGAACCTGAGCTGCCAGGCATATCTCGAATGCATGACACCCACGTCAACTTGCGAGGCATGCCATGACCAACGATCTTGATCCCATCCCGCTTATCGGCCAAACCGAGGCCGATCCGCTGGCAGATGACCTGACCAGCGATGGCGCCGCCCTCAACGATGCCGACGATGGCGAGCCGGAGGTGCTGCCGGACGATCCGGACATCGACGGTGCCGACGCATCGACCGAACCGAGCTGATACGCCCAAGGCCGATCCTACCGATGGTAGGATTTTGCCATCATTGCGGAACTGGCTAATGGCCTGCATGTCAGATGCCCGGTAACACGGGAGCAATATATGACAAGCCGGTTCACGGACTACGAGATTCGCTACGTTCTCAATGGTGAAGCTCGGCGCTTTCAGCAACGAGATACCCACATGAGCGACTCCGACGCCTGGTATTACGCCGCCCTGCATTCGGGTATCGGGTTGGTCTACGGCGGAACCAATCCGGCGGAGCATGCCGAGCAGTTGAGAAGACACGTCGAACGCCGGGGTCTGCGTGATGTGCAGTGGCGGCCGCTGAACTGAACTCGCTCTGCAAGGCATCACCAGGCGGCTGTGACACGCATGAGGGGGAGCCGCGATGTTCGAGCATGACCTGCTGGCGCTGCACCTGATGCGCCTTCAGCAGCATCAACAAGCGTACGCAGGTGCTCTGGACCACGTCAGACGCTGTCTTCATCGGCCTGACGCACGCGCAGACGTTCTTCAACGCCTCGCGGAGATCGAATCTTGCAGCGCGCAGCTTGCCATCCTGGTCGAACGGCTCAAGCAAACTACGGATCGATAGACGCAAAAAAGGCGACCCTTTCGGATCGCCTTTCCAGACCGCCCAGCAGAGCGGATTTTTTTTGGTAGGCGCGATTGGACTCGAACCAACGACCCCCACCATGTCAAGGTGGTGCTCTAACCAACTGAGCTACGTGCCTGCTGTGAGGCGGCATTCTACGGAATCGGCATGACCTGTCAACTCATTTTTACGCGCTAAGCCTATGAATTGCGGAATTATTTTCAGCGCGTTCAATTTCTGCGCGCTGGTGAGCCGGGGCCAACTGCGCTAGCATCCGAAGACAGGTGAATTCCACCGCGCCGAGGTTGCCGGATGTCCAGCATGCAGTATCCACCCTCCTTCTACGCCGCGTCTGCCAACGCGGCGCCGCCTCGCCCTGCCCTTCAAGGCGAGATCGAAACGGATGTGTGCATCATCGGTGCAGGTTATACCGGCCTGTCCAGTGCGCTGTTTCTATTGGAGCGTGGTTTCAGCGTGTGTGTGCTGGAAGCGGCCAAGGTCGGTTTCGGCGCTTCGGGGCGCAATGGCGGGCAGATCGTCAACAGTTACAGCCGTGACCTGGATGTGATCGAGCGCAGTGTCGGTGCCGAACAGGCACGGCTGCTCGGCGACATGGCCTTCGAGGGCGCGCGGATCATTCGCGAACGGGTCACGCGCTACGGCATCAATTGTGATTTGAAGAATGGCGGTGTCTTCGCCGCAATTACGGCCAAGCAACTCAAGCACCTCGAGTCCCAGCAACGTTTATGGGAGCGCTACGGCCATACCCAGCTGGAGCTGATGGACCAGGCCCGCATTCGCCAGGTTGTGGACTGCGACCAGTATGTCGGCGGCTTGCTGGACGTCAGTGGCGGTCATATCCATCCGCTGAACCTGGCGTTGGGCGAAGCAGCGGCGGTCGAGTCGCTGGGCGGCCGCATTCATGAGCAATCGCCGGCCATTCGCATCGAGCGCGGCCCAAGCCCTGTGGTGCATACCGCTCACGGCAAGGTGCGGGCCAAGTTCGTGATCGTCGCCGGCAACGCCTATCTGGGCGAGCTGGTGCCAGAATTGGCAGCCAAGTCCATGCCCTGTGGCACTCAGGTGATTGCGACAGAGCCATTGGGCGAGGAACTGGCGCGCAGGCTGTTGCCGCAGGATTACTGCGTGGAAGACTGCAACTACCTGCTCGATTACTACCGCCTGACGGCGGACAAACGCCTGATCTTCGGCGGTGGCGTGGTGTACGGCGCACGGGATCCGGCCAATATCGAGGCGATCATTCGGCCGAAAATGCTCAAGGCGTTTCCGCAATTGGCGCAGGTGAAGATCGACTATGCCTGGACCGGCAACTTCCTGCTGACCTTGTCGCGCCTGCCGCAGATGGGGCGCCTGGGCGACAACATCTATTATTCACAGGGTTGCAGTGGGCATGGAGTAACGTACACCCACCTGGCGGGCAAGGTGCTGGCCGAGGCCTTGAGCGGCCAGGCCGAGCGCTTCGATGCGTTCGCCGATCTGCCTCACTACCCCTTCCCCGGAGGTCGGGCTCTGGGCGCGCCGCTGACCCAACTAGGCGCCTGGTATTACAGCCTGCGTGATCGCCTCGGGTTTTGACCCGGATACGCCAAACCTGACACACCGCTGTGCTCCCGGACGCGGCTTGCGCCGCTGCTACAGAAATCGAATTGCCCTGTAGCAGCGGCGCGAGCCGCGTCAGGGGTGCATACAGTTATGCCTGATACGGCGCGGTGCTTTCTTCGCGGCCGATGACTGCTCCCAGGGGCGGGTGGTTATGCGCCGACTGCCTTGCGGGCGCGGGCGGCGGCGGGTTCCTGGCCGGCGGCGGCGGTTTCGCGGGCGGCGTCCAGCCAGCGCTGGCGGTCGAGCTGGGCAGGTAGTTGATTGGGCTGTTGAACCAGGATGGCCCATGACCCTGTACTTTTCCACGCCGAGCTGAAACTGCCGAAATCCATCTGCAGGCGTCGGTTCATACCCGAACGCAGCAACACGTGCCGCTTGAATCGGTCATAACCCACCAGCAACGCATAGCGCGGCTGCGACCAGAACGCCGAGCCTTCGCTGTAGCGCAGCATTACCGGATTGCCCGCCGACACCTGGGCCAGCAACGCATTGAGTTCCGGATCCAGCGGATACACCAGCAAGCCGTACTCACGGGCCACTTGCACAATGTTCTGCTGCAGGCGATCGGTCTCACCAGGTAGTTTCAAGGCTGGGTCGAGCAGCCCGGGTGTAATGGTAATGCCTTGTTGCGAGAGCATGCTGGCGAGCACCATCGAACCGCTTTGATTGGCGTTGCCCCGGAAGAACGGCACACCGTTGAGCTCCACCCGATCCGCCAGCCCGGGCAATGCCGGGCCATTGCTGCTGGTACAGGCGGCCAGGCCAGCCAGCAGGCTGCAGACCAGCAGCGTTCTGGCCATGACGTTCATTTTCGGCAGCATGGTGTTCCCCGTTCCATGGCGGCGCACAACGTACCGCCTGAGCGGCCATCATAGATTTCCCGCAGCCAGTGGTACAGCGACTCGCTACAGGACGTCGCACCAGCGAGTTCGACCCACGCAAATGACCTTTCGTCAATAGGTTGAAACGCCGGCAAACCCTCAGGGTCATCTATTACGTGACCGAGAAGACGCGAAAGCAATGGAGGTAGTGATGAGCCTTGCAATGACAATCTTCAGCCTGATTGCCGGCTGGATGGCCGTGGCGGCTGCCATGCTCTGGGGTGTACTGCGTATTGCGCGTCGCCATCAGCACCACGAGCCGCAGGTCCGGCAACCAGCCAAACCGAAAACTGCCGTAGCGCTACGCCGCACCACCACGCCGCAACACATCTGAACCCACCTAAACAAAGCATCAGGCGAAAAAAAAGGGGGCATCCATGCCCCCTCGCTTTGTGCGCTGCCTTTACACCTCGCGACTGGCCGCTATTTTGCGCTGCTTTGCCCTGCGCGACAGCATGTTCAAGCCCTCGATGGTGGCAGAGAACGCCATGGCTGCGTAGATGTAGCCTTTAGGCACGTGGGCACCGAAGCCTTCGGCGATCAGCGTCATGCCGATCATGATCAGGAAGCCCAGGGCCAACATGACGACCGTCGGGTTGTCGTTGATGAACTTGGCCAGAGGTTCCGCTGCTACCAGCATCACGATGACGGCGCTGACCACGGCGATGATCATGATCGGCAAGTGCTCGGTCATGCCCACGGCGGTGATGATGCTGTCGATGGAGAACACCAGGTCCAGTACCAGGATCTGACCGATCGCCGAGGCGAAGCTCATGCTCACCTTGTCGCCGATCTTGGCTTCTTCCTGTTCGACCGGGTCCACGGTGTGGTGGATTTCCTTGGTCGCTTTCCACAGCAGGAACAGACCACCGGCGATCAGGATCACGTCTTTCCACGAGAACCAGTGATCCAGCACGGAGAACACCGGCTCGGTCAGCTGAACGATGTAGGCCACGGTGCTCAACAGACCCAGGCGCAGGATCAGCGCCATGCTGATACCGATACGGCGTGCCTTGGCTTGAATCTCCTTGGGCAGCTTGTTGGTCAGGATGGAGATGAATATGAGGTTGTCGATACCCAGCACGACCTCCATGATCACCAGGGTAATCAACGCCACCCAGGCGGTGGGGCTTGAAGCCAGTTCCAGTAGGTATTCCATGTATCGTTCCTGCCCTTATCACGGTTCGCTGAATGTCTGGGGAGGCTCGGCAGATGCCGCGCATCGGATCTCTAGCCCTAACTACTGGCTCATTGCTAGCGAGGCATTCTAGAGAGGCGGATACTTCTGGAAAATTCGTATTTTTACCAGATACACTTCGGTTTTTACGAAGTGAACATACCCGTGCTCAATTATCGTCAGCTTCACTATTTCTGGGTCGTTGCACGCACGGGAAGCATCGTGCGTGCCAGTGAGCAACTCAACCTCACCGCACAAACCATCAGCGGTCAGATCAGCCTGCTCGAAGAAACGTTCTGCGTAAAATTGTTTCGGCGTGTTGGCAGACATCTTGAGCTGACCGAAGCCGGTCGCCAGGCGCTGCCTTATGCCGAACGCATGTTCCAGATTGGCGGCGAGCTGGAGGCCGTGCTGCGCACCCAGCCCGATGAGGAACAGATCCCCTTTCGGGTAGGCGTGGCCGATGTGGTGCCCAAGTCGATCGTCTACCGGCTGATCGCGCCAACCATGGAATTGAGTGAACCGTTGCGCATCACCTGCCGCGAAGACAAGCTGGAGCGGCTGCTGGCCGACCTGGCGATCCAGCGGCTGGACATGGTCATTTCCGACAGCCCCATGCCGTCGCACCTGGACATCAAGGGCTACAGCCAGAAACTGGGTGAGTGCGGCATCAGTTTCTTCGCCACCGAGCAACTGGCGGCCCGCCACGGCGGCGATTTTCCGCAGTGCCTGCACGGGGCGCCGCTGCTCATTCCTGGGCAGGAAAGCGTGCTGCGCAGCCGCTTGATGCGCTGGTTCGGCGACCAGGGCCTGCTGCCACGGGTGGTCGGTGAGTTCGACGACAGCGCCTTGATGCAGGCTTTCGGCCAATCGGGCAGCGGCATCTTCATTGCACCCAGTGTCATCGCCGATGAGATCATGACCCAGTATCGCGTTCGCTTGATCGGTCAGACCGAAGCGGTCACCGAGTCGTTCTACGTGATTTCAGTCGAGCGCAAGGTCAAGCATCCCGGCATCGTGGCCATCACCGAGGGCGCCCGCCGCGAGTTGTTCACGGCACCCGTGTGAAGGTTTTCCGAGCATGGCGGACAACTATGGCACCATGGACCATCGGCACCCAGAAAGGAGGATTTCCCATGAAAATCATCAACGCCCGGTTGCGCAAGACCGATGGACTGCACACCGTTGCCTGCAATGGCGCCACCATTGCATCGCTGCAAGCTCAGCACGGCATCGTGCAGCCCGAGGGTGGCGACATCGATGCACAGGGCCAACTGCTGATAGCGCCACTGGTCGAGCCGCACATCCATCTGGACGCCACGCTCACTGCGGGCGATCCGCAGTGGAACATGAGTGGCACCCTGTTCGAAGGCATTGAGCGCTGGGGCCAGCGCAAGGCCAGCATCACCCACGAAGACACCAAGCAGCGGGCCCTCACCACCATCGGCATGCTGGCCGAGCACGGCATCCAGCATGTGCGCACGCACATCGACGTCACCGACCCTACCTTGGGTGCGCTCAAGGCCATGTTGGAAGTACGCGAGGAAGCACGTCACCTGATCGATCTGCAGATCGTGGCGTTTCCCCAGGAAGGCATCGAATCCTACCCCGATGGCCGGCAACTGATGGAGCGTGCGGTGGCCATGGGTGCCGATGTAGTGGGCGGCATTCCCCATTTCGAGAACACCCGGGAGCAAGGTGTCAGCTCCATTAGCTTTCTCATGGACCTGGCCGAGCGCACCGGCTGCCTGGTGGACGTGCACTGCGACGAGACCGATGATCCGCATTCGCGGTTTCTCGAAGTGCTTGCCGAGCAGGCCCGCGTGCGCGGCATGGGCAGCCGTGTCACCGCCAGCCACACCACGGCGATGGGCTCCTACGACAACGCCTATTGCTCGAAACTGTTCCGCCTGCTCAAGCAGTCGGGGATCAGCTTCGTTTCCTGCCCCACCGAGAGCATTCACCTACAGGGCCGTTTCGATACCTTTCCCAAGCGCCGTGGCGTGACGCGGGTGGCCGAGCTGGATCGAGCCGGCATGAATGTCTGCTTCGGCCAGGACTCCATCAAGGACCCGTGGTACCCGCTGGGCAACGGCAACATCCTGCGAGTACTGGATGCCGGCCTGCACATCTGTCACATGATGGGCTTCGAGGACCTGCAGCGCTCGCTCGACCTGGTCACCGACAACAGTGCTCGGGCGCTGAACCTGGGCGAGCGCTATGGCATCGTCGTCGGACGCCCGGCGAACATGGTGATCCTGGGCGCCGAGAGCGACTATGAGGCAGTGCGCCAGCAAGCCAAGGCGCGGGTGTCGATTCGCGGCGGGCGGGTGCTGATGAACCGTATCCCCGAACGGGTGGAGTTCAGCCTGCCCTGACATGCAGGATTCTCGGCTAAGTGCCCGTCCCGTGCGGACGGGTACGAGTTGCCCACCGGCTGTGCATCTGACAGACACGTCCTACATCACAAGGACCATTCCTACACTCATTACCGTGCCTCGCTTCTCTCTAGAGTGCCCCCCGGCGGATTCGTCCAGCCGTTTGCCAACACCCCATAGCCCCAGAGAGGAGCATCTTCGTGCAACAGACAGTCTTCAAGCACCCTTCCTTTACCCGACACACACTAGGCCTGGCCATCTCGGCCGTCCTGCTGGCCACGCTGGAACCTGCTTTAGCAGAGGGACTGGTCGCGGTCGATGGACCGATGGGCATGGCAATCGTCGACAGCCAGGCGCACGCACCAATCATCGATATCGTTGCGCCCAATGCCCAGGGCCTGTCCCACAACCAGTGGCAGGACTACAACGTCGGCACCGCCGGCGTGGTGCTGAACAACAGCCTGGCGGCCGGGCAGGCAGAGGTCGGCGGGCAGCAACTTGCGGTCGGTGCCAACAGCCAGTTCGCAGGCACAGCCGCCAGCACCATTCTCAACGAAGTGGTAGGCACGCGCGGTTCAGAGATCAACGGCGAGCAAGTCATCTTCGGCCAAGCCGCCGACTACGTGTTGAGCAACCCCAACGGCATCAAGCTCAACGGCGCTCGCATGACTTTGGAGCAGCCCAACACCGCGACCTATGTGGTGGGCACAGCCGAACTGGAGGATGGCCGTATCGCCCGTTACGACACGCGCACGGCGCAGCAGTCGCTGGAGGTCGGCCAAGGCGGCGTGGCGGTTGGCGCCGGTTCCGTGCAGTTGATCGCGCCCAGCGTGCAAGTCGACGGCGACATCAGCGCAGGGGGCGAATTGAGCCTGCTGCTGGGGCAGCATCGGGTCGATGCGCGAACGTTGGCGATCGACGAAGTAGTCCAGACTGCTACAGCGGTCGATGCCAGGCTGCTGGGGGCCATGCAGGCTCGGCGCATCAAGATCGTCAGCACCCAGGACGGCGCTGGCGTAAACATGGGCGTCACCCGACTGAGCGCCGAACAAGGTATCGAGATCGCCTCCGCCGGGGCACTGGCGATCGGCTCTTCAGCCACTCGCAATGGGCGGCATGCGCGAGCTTCGATCGATGCAAAGGCAGAAGATGTGAAGCTGTCCGCCGCAGGCGACATGACGCTGACATCCCTGGCACTCACCGGGCGCCATATCGACGTCCGGTCCGGTGGCCGGCTGAAACTCGACGCGTTGAGCAACGAAACCCAGACGCAGCGACAGGCGACGGCTGCCGACACCTGGTTCACCCTGGCGCAAGGCGAAACGGATGCCCAGATCGAAGAGCGCTCGGTGCGCCATGTGGGCAATACCCTGATTGCCACCGGCACGGTGAGACTGGACGGTCGCGACGGTATCGAGATGGCGGCGACCCGCGTCGAAGGCCCGGAATTCGTGGGCATGTACACCGTGCGTGGAGACCTGCAAGCCGGTGCCAAGGTGGACAAACAATGGCGCACGGTTCGACTCGCCTCGTCCGATGCTCCCGAAGACAGTGCCTCCACGTATTTTGAAAGCGCTCAGGCCAGCCATATCAAAGGCGGTTCAGTCGATCTGCCCACTGGCAAGTTGGTAGGTGCCAGGATCGACGCAGCTCATTCGGTCAGCATGAACGGGCCAGGAGCTATCGAGATCAGCGGGTTGGATCTCAAGAGCAGCTTCACCCAGGGCACCGGCACGCGGCGCGTCACCTTGTCCAAAAGCCTGGCGCACGAGGCTTACCGCGAGCACACGTATCAGCAGCCGACACGAATGAAAGCGCGCGGTGGCCACCTGTCGATAACGGGCAAGGATATCCGCATCGATGGCGGCCAGCTTTCTGGAACGAAGGTCAGTCTCCATAGCGAAGGCGATATCGCCATCGCAGGTTCAAGCAAGCGCGTGCGTATCGACGGCGCCCGCCCGAGCGCCGACCAGGAACTGCGCAGCTTCGACCGTACCTTTGAGGTGTCCATGCCTACCCTGGTGAAGGCCAGTGATACGCTGTCCGTGCGAGCGGGTCGTTCGGCTTTTCGAAACGGCAATGTGTCCGTCGCCGGCTCACATCTGCTGGCGAACAATGCCTTGACATTCATTGCCCAGGGTAATGTGTGGGTCAGCGGTATGGCTCAGAAAGAAGGTTTCAACCTGAGCGGGTCGCAGTGGGGACCGGTGGCTGGCGAGCTGCCGCAAGGCCAGTGGCGCCGCGAAGGGTACCAGGTGTCACAAGCACGCAGCACGATTGCCGGGGGCTCCTTGCACATGGAGGCAGGTGCGATGCTCGATGTGGCCGGCTCGGCGCTGGAAAGCGAGGGTGACATCAAGCTGCGGGCCAGCGACATTCAGCTCACCGGGAGCCTGGAAGCCACGGGACCGCGTAACAAGGCGGTGTGGCTGGAGAATGACATTCCCGATCACTACTTCAGTCCGGCAGACGATGACGGACAGGCACACATGACAGAACGCACCCACAACGGGTTTTCGATGAAAGCCGGAGGTGACATCGATATTTCGGCAGCGCGTCTGGCCACCCATGCTGCCTCGGTGGAGGCGAAAGGTCGGTTGACGGTGCCGAGCACCCTGGCGTTGTTCAAGGACACGCCCGTGGAAGACGGCGATGCAATCCGCAAGTACTACCATGGCCATGTTCCGCCGCGGCAGTCGAGCTGGCAGGCGTTGGCAGGCTTGCCCCTCGCGTCGCTGGATACGCCGTTGCCAGCCAACAACGGGACGACCCGTGAGTCCTCGTTCGTGGCAGGCGAAGTCGATGCCGATACCGCCCAGCGCATCAAGGACCTGAACATCCCGCTGACCCTGCGCTGACCCCCGCTTCCCCGTAGCGGGGGCGTAGGGTTCGTTCTGACATAGCGCGGATACCGCCGACGCGGCTCGCGCCGCTGCTACGGGCGCCCCGGTATCTGTAGCAGCGGCGCAAGCCGCGTCCGGGGGCGCCGCGTTCGTTCAGACACACCGCGTCCAGGGAATCACGGGCGGTCGCTGTTCTGGACCAGTAGCATGATGGCGTCGCGTTTTTCCAACAGGTGTTGGCGCAGGATCGTGCTCAGGCGTTTGCCGTCCCGGGCCTGCAGGGCTTCGATCATGTGTTCGTGGTCGTGCAGGGCCCGGTCCCATTTCGGCGCTTGCTGGTTGGAAAGGAAACGCAACGCCTGCAAACGACGATTCACCGTGAGGTACATTTGGCGCAACGCCGAATTGCGCGAGGCCAGGTTGATCAGGTCATGGATCGCACGGTTGCGTTGGTAGTAGCCCACCAAGTCGTGCTGGCTCTTGCTCACCACCATGGCGTTGTGCAACGCCTTGATCTCGTCGAGTTCAGCGTCGGTAATGCGCTCGCACGCCAACTCCCCAGCGAACGCTTCCAGACCGCTCATCAGTTCGAACGCCTCTCGAATCTCCAATTCGCTCATGCGCGCCACGCTGGCACCCCGGTTCGGATTGATCTCGATCAAGCCCTCCCCGGCCAGCACCTTCAACGCTTCACGCAGGGGCGTGCGTGAAATGCCCAGGGTTTCGCACAGCTCACGCTCGTTCAGCTTGGTGCCGGGCGGTAGCACCCCCTCGGTGATGAACCCGCGCAGGTGCTCTACCACGGTGTCGTGCAGGCGCTGACGTTCAAGACGGGGCAACTGCAAGGCAGGCGCAGCGCTGGAGGCCATTGGCGAAGACTGCATGCAAACTCCTTGTATCAATGGATTAACGCGAGCTTTTCTTATTCTAAAAAGCACGAATATGGGTCGATATTAGCGCAATTGAGTGGTTTGACACAGGGCGCTCAGCTGCTAATGTAATTTTGCATTCAAAATACAACAACAAAGGGTCAACCCATGCTCAAGCTCGATTTCCATCCTGCCGGCCGTCACTTCCTGCAGATCCCTGGCCCCAGCCCGGTGCCGGATCGCATCCTTCGGGCCATGAGCTATCCCACCATCGATCACCGCGGCCCCGAGTTCGGTGAACTGGGCCTGAGAGTCCTCGAAGGCATCCAGCGGATTTTCAAGACCCGCCACCCGGTGATCATCTACCCCGCCTCCGGTACCGGGGCCTGGGAAGCAGCGCTGTGCAATACCCTGAGTGCGGGCGACCAGGTGTTGATGTTCGAAACCGGCCATTTCGCCAGCCTATGGCAGAAGATGGCCATCAGCCTGGGGCTCAAGCCTGAATTCATCGGGCTTCCCGGGATAGAGGGCTGGCGCGGAGGCGTGCGCGCCGACATGATCCAGGCACGGCTGGAACAGGACAGCGGGCATCAGATCAAGGCGGTGTGCGTGGTGCACAACGAAACCAGTACCGGCGTCACCTCCGACATACCCGCCGTGCGCAGGGCCATCGATGCTGCCGGTCACCCGGCCCTGCTGTTGGTGGACACCATCTCCGGGCTGGCTTCGGCGGACTACCGTCACGACGAGTGGGGCGTGGACGTGACCATCTCCGGCTCGCAGAAGGGCTTGATGCTGCCCCCTGGCATCAGCTTCAACGCGCTCTCGCCCAAGGCCATCGAAGCCAGCCAGCGTGGCGGGCTGCCGCGCAGCTTCTGGGCCTGGGATGAAATCATCGAGATGAATAAGACCGGCTATTGGCCCTACACCCCCAATACCAACCTCTTGTACGGGCTGTCCGAAGCCTTGGACATGATCCTCGGCGAAGGCCTGGACAACGTCTTCGCCCGCCATCAAAGCCTCGCCCACGCCTGCCGTACCGCCGTGCAAGCCTGGGGCCTGCCCATCCAATGCGCCGACCCCAGCGTCTACAGCCCGGTGCTCACCGGCGTGATGACGCCCGAAGGTATCGACGCCGACGCCGTGCGCAAGACCATCTACGAACGCTTCGACATGTCGCTGGGCACAGGCCTGGGCAAGCTCAAGGGGCGCATGTTCCGCATCGGTCACCTGGGCGACTGCAACGACCTGACCTTGATGGCCACGTTGAGCGGCTGCGAAATGGGCCTGCAGATGGCGGGGGTGAAGCTCGAGGCCAGCGGCGTGCTGGCCGCGATGGATTACCTGGGCGGACAACACGTGCCCCTGCGCCGCGAGTGAAATCAACGGCGCCGCCGCCCTTGGCTGGCGCTCGATGCGACTGACTATCCCGACTCAACGCCTCCCGGCGTAAACAATAAGAAACTGGAGATAGAACATGAAGCGGTTATATCTGCGCCCTACTACCATGGTGCTGGTCATGCTGTGCGCCATGTATTTCATCACGTACCTGGACCGGGTCAATGTCAGCACCGCTGCGGTCGGTTTCGGCAAGGAATTCAACCTCACCAAGACCGAAATCGGCATCGTCTTCTCGGCCTTCGCCTACCCCTACCTGGTGTTCCAGATCATCGGTGGCTGGGTCAGCGATCGGTTCGGCGCCAAGCGCACCCTGGTGGTGTGCGGGCTGATCTGGGCCAGCGCCACGGTACTTACAGGCATGGCCGGCGGATTCGTCTCGCTGATCGTCGCGCGGGTGTTGCTGGGGCTGGGTGAAGGCGCGACCTTCCCCGCCGCCACGGCGGCCATGTCTCGCTGGGTCGGCAAGGAGAACCGTGGTTTCGCCCAAGGCATCACCCATGCCTTTGCGCGCCTGGGCAATGCACTGGCGCCGGCGGCCATGGTGGCGGTGATGGCGGCCTATGGCTGGCGCGAGTCGTTCTATGTCTGTGCCGGCATCAGTTTCGTCTGGGTGGTGCTATGGGCGCTGGTGTTCACCGAGCAACCCAAGGATCACCCACGCATCACCCAGCAGGAGCTCGATGCCCTACCCCCGCCCAAGCCCAAGAACACCATCAAGCTGCCCTGGGGACGACTGTTCCGGCGCATGGCGCCGGTCACCATCGTCTACTTCTGCTATGGCTGGACGCTGTGGCTGCTGTTGAGCTGGGTGCCGATGTACTTCATGAACATGGGCCTGGACCTGAAGAACACCGCCATCTTCGCCTCCACCGTGTTCTTCGGTGGGGTGGTCGGCGACACCCTGGGTGGTATCGTCAGCGACCGCATCTACAAGCGCACCGGCAATCTCAACAAGGCGCGCAGTCTGATGGTCGCGATCTGCCTGTCACTGACCCTGGTCGCCCTGCTGCCGCTGATGTTCACCCACGACATGTACGTGTCCCTGGCCTGCCTGGCCATCGCGTTCTTCTTTTCGGAGATGACCATCGGCCCGATGTGGGCCATCCCCATGGACATCGCCCCGGACCACTGCGGCACCGCCAGCGGGATGATGAATACGGGATCGGCCATGGCCGCGATCATCAGCCCGGTAGCAGCGGGGCTTTTGATCGACAAGTTCGGCAACTGGCAGCTGCCGTTCATGGTCAGCATCGTGCTGTTGGCCATCGGTGTGGTGCTGTCGTTCCGCATGCGTCCGCAGAACCGCTTCGTCTACGACCTGCCGGCCAACCCCGTCACCGCCGCCGTGGTGATGCCCAAATGATCCGATGATGCCCAGGTAGGCGTAGGATGGCATCGATGTGCGCGGTGACACGCCAGGACGGTCACCGCGTTCCCTGACAGAAGGAGCCTGCCATGCCGCGTTTGTGCGCCAACCTTTCCATGCTGTTCACCGAGCATCAGTTCCTGCAACGCTTTGCCCACGCTGCCAAGGCAGGGTTCAGAGGCGTTGAATTCCTGTTTCCGTACGACTTCGACAGCGCCGAGATCAAGGCACGTTTGCAGCAGCACGGCCTGACCCAGGTGCTGTTCAACCTGCCACCCGGCGACTGGGACAACGGCGAGCGCGGCATTGCCTGTTTGCCGGATCGGCGTGACGAGTTTCGCGCAGGCGTCGCCACAGCCATCGAGTACGCGAAAGTCCTGGGCAATACGCGCATCAACTGCCTGGCTGGGATCGCTCCGCTCGACGCCGATCCACGGCAGGTGCAGCAGACCCTGGTCGACAATCTGCGCTACGCCAGCGTAGCACTGGCGGCTCACGGTATTCGCCTGGTCATGGAAATGATCAACACTCGCGACATGCCCGGTTTCTATCTGAATGGCACCCAGCAAGCGCTGGCGATTCGGGAACAGGTGGGCCACGAGAATCTGTTGCTGCAGTACGACATCTACCATATGCAGGTCATGGAGGGGGATCTGGCGCACACACTGCAGGCGCATTTGCCTGCTATCGGTCATGTGCAGCTGGCAGACAATCCGGGCCGGCACGAGCCGGGCACCGGGGAAATCAACTTCCGCTTTTTGTTTCAGCACCTGGACCGGATCGGCTACCAGGGCTGGGTCGGTTGCGAGTACAAACCGTTGAGCGGCACCGAGGCCGGGTTGGGCTGGATGAAGAGCCACAACCTGGCCTGAGCCGTCAGTGCTTTATAGAGGCTGGCGCTCGTAGGCGCGGTATTCCGGTTTCCAGAAGTGCACCTCGATGGCCTCGCGCAACGCGGCCTCATCCATGGGCGCCGCCACACCGTCCTTCTGCGCGGCCAGGCCCACGGCCAGGGCGATACGCTTGCTGACTGCCTGCACGTCGCGCAGCGGTGGCAGCATCTGGCCTGGTGCCGCACTGTCGGCCAGCGCCTGGGCCGAGGCCATGAGCATGCCGTCGGTGATGCGCGTGGCCCGACTGGCAATGGCGCCCAACCCTACACCGGGGAAGATGTAGGAGTTGTTGCACTGTGCGATGGGGAAGGTCCGGCCCAGCACTTCGATTGGCAGGAATGGGCTGCCGGTGGCCACCAGTGCATTGCCCTCGGTCCACTGTAGGATGTCCTTGGGATGGGCTTCGATCTGCGAGGTCGGGTTGGACAACGGCATGACGATCGGCTTGGAGCAATGCTGGTAGAGCGTCTTGACCACCTCTTCGGTGAACAAGCCGGCCTTGCCGGAGACGCCGATCAGCACGCTCGGCTTAGCGTTGCTCACCACTTCCAGCAGGGTTGGCCACTGCCCAGCGAACGACCAGGACGTCAGGCTCTCGCTGTCGTGGGCCAGGCGTTGCTGGAAGTCGTACAGGTCGGGCTGGCGGTCGGTCAGCAGGCCCTTGCTGTTGAGCAGATAGACGCGGCTGCGCGCTTCGCTGTCGCTCAAGCCTTCCAGCTGCATGGCGGTGATGATCTGCTCGGCGATGCCACAGCCAGCGGAGCCGGCACCGACGAAGGCCACTGTCTGTTCGGAAAGTTTCTGGCCGTTGACCTTGCACGCGGCCAGCAAGGTGCCCACGGTGACCGCGGCGGTGCCTTGGATGTCGTCGTTGAAGCAGCACAGCTGATCGCGAAAACGCTCCAGCAGCGGCATGGCATTGCTCAGGGCGAAATCCTCGAATTGCAGGATCGCCTCGGGCCAGCGGCGTTGCACGCCCTCGACGAATGCCTGCACGAAGGCCTCGTAGCGTTCGCCGCGTACACGCTCTTCGCGGCGCCCGAAATACAGCGGGTCGGCGAGCCGCTCGGGGTTGTTGGTGCCCACGTCCAGCACGACTGGCAAGGTATAGGCCGGGCTGATACCACCGCACGCGGTGTACAGCGACAGCTTGCCGATAGGGATACCCATGCCGCCCACGCCCTGGTCGCCCAGGCCGAGGATACGTTCGCAGTCGCTGACGACGATGACCTTGACGTTGTCCTTGGTCACGTTGTTGAGAATCTCGTCCATGCGCTCGACGTCATCGATGCTGATGAACAAACCGCGGTGGCTGCGGTAGATGCGTGAAAATTCCTGGCAGGCCTTGCCGACGGTGGGGGTGTAGATGATCGGCAGCATCTCGTCGATGTGGGCATCGACCAAGCGGTAGAACAGGGTTTCGTTGGAATCCTGGATCGAGCGCAGCAGCACGTGGCGTTCCAGATCGGTCGAGCAGGCCTGGAACTGGTGATAGGCGCGCTCGCATTGCTGGTCGATGGTTTCGATCTG
>Ga0308158_10000963_pt1 | contig 35399 bp, 33 predicted proteins | sample PhyBR2_FD_201038 | JGI IMG/M metagenome (GOLD analysis project Ga0308158, IMG submission 201038) | Phyllosphere microbial communities from UC Gill Tract Community Farm, Albany, California, United States - DLSLB.R2 | ecosystem: Host-associated > Plants > Phyllosphere > Unclassified | place: USA... | reverse complement strand
GGCCCCTTCGGTCTGCATTGATCCTTACAGTCTCGCGGCGATGAAGTCATCATAGGCGCTCTGATGACCGAGATTCTTCATAAGGAGATGAGAGATGAACCCCCAGGACAACCGCGCAATCGTGAACATGTTGATATTTCCGATTGCTCCAATAGTCGTGATACCCGTCCTGTCAGTTCTGTGTCAGGACATGTGGCATGCGGCCCACTACACGCCCGGAGAAGACGGCGGCGAGGTTGAGCCTGCCATGGCGCTCGTCATGATCCCTCTGCTGCTGATCATTCTGGCTGTTGTTCTTTCAGCAATGACAGCACTCAATCGCTGGATTGCCCGCAGATTTGCCCCCGGTAACTGGTGGCGTATCGCAGTCGGCGTTCCGCGAGTGCTGTTGGCAGGCGTATCACTCCTGCTTTTTTCCGTCTCCGTCGGCTTCTTCATGGGCGACGTAACGGCGATAGGACATTGGCAGATAGTCTGCGCCTGGATCGCCTGGCTTATTGTGGTAACGACATTCGTTGGCCAACAGTATCGCCGCCTCACTGAATAGAATGGGAGGCGAAAAGCGCTGCAGCCCTTAACTCTCTGTCACGTGGTCTTCAAAGTCCTGAACGTCATGCAGCTCCTGCTGACGCTCAGGCAATGGTTGAGCGATGGCTCGGTCGCGCCGGCACTGACCTGAACACGGAAGTAGGAAATCAAGGCTCACCATTTGAGAATATTCCCGGAGGGCGCCTCCCTGCGAACGTCAACCTTGATCAACTCGTCATTGATGAACAGCATGTACTGATAGGCCCCGCCCCTCGGGCCGTAGACGACCACATCCGTTTTTTGCGAGCCCTCTCTTGGCACACCATTGTTGCGCACCACCGGACCATCGCTAGCCTGCGCAACTGGCCTACCGCACGACTGCAAAACGTCATCAAGCTTGTCTCCTGGATTGACCAGCCTTGTTCCGCAACGGCTTGCCGCATCTGCGCTGGGCATGAGCATGCATGCAAGCAGCAACCCCATTGATGACTTGATAAACATCTTGTCTCCTGACCATTGATAGCCGATTACTTGGCGCTTGAACGCCTGGTTATGCCCTTCTTCGACTCGACACCATCCACCGTGCTGAGCCTGCGCCGCCATGCACTGCTGAATGATTGGCAGTAGGTCGCCATCAACCTGAAGCGCGACTTTTCTGCTCATGCTCTTGAGCAGTTCCCGGCACGTGAGACAAAGCGGATCGTCAAGGAGGACTGCCTAGCCGCGCTAGCACGGTCGGCAGCGTGCTGCGGCGCGATTCCGAAAATCGCGCCGCTCTCCGAGAGATCGCTAGCCACGAATCAGCAACGCATCCACCAATGCCTTTGCGCCTTCAATACAGTGCACCGTAGCACCGAGCAGTCCTGGATCTACCACTCGGGCATCGCACATTTCGGACGCCGAAGCGTGAGCGCATGTGAGCAAGTGGGACAATTGCGTCAAAGCATCTTCCAAGGCAACGCCCGAATTGACGCTGAATATCGGCTGCTTGTCTGAGCCGAAGTGGCCGAACGGCAAGACGTTCGTTTCTGTGATATCGATCATGGTTAAACTCCTTATTAACGATGAACACTCCACAGGCATACCCATTGGCAGGCTGCTATATCAGATACCTGTGGGAGCGGGCTCTGCCCGTGAAAGCCCTGCTGCAATCTACTGCCGCCAAAACTGCCAAAAGCGCCGCAGCGGCTGGCTCTCACGTTGCGCATTGCGCCGCGCTTGCTCCATCAACGCACGCTGACGCCTGAAACGCTCGGCCAGTACATCGCCGTCGGTTTCAGAAAGGTCCGAGGAAAAATGAAACAACGGGTGATCGGAGGGGAGATTGACAATGGGTGGATCGGGGGTCGGCTTGACCATGATGCAACTCCTGACGGCTCGGTTGAACCGCCACCTTCCGCTGCGAAACGGAAAAAGGTGGCAGCTGTACGCGGGTTCGCAGACCGGACCGTCAGGCACCCGGCGCACCCGAGGGTGCCCCACGCACAGCCGCCATAGATCGACATTGCAGGCGAAAAAAAACGCCGGCAATGGGTATGGAGGCGCTGTGCGCCTGACGAACATTTCGGGCTGCGAAACCCGGTCGCTGAATTTGCAGCGACGGTGAGGAGGTTAGCGGAGGTGGGGGGTGAAGGCAAGATTGGAGTGATGTAGGAAATGGCCGTTCTGGGACGATGGCTGAACGGCTGCTGTCGGCCGAAAGCGGTCCGTAGTTTATCCATGATATGACCTCAAACATTACGCATAACGGATCTTATGGTAAACGAGGTGCTATGTTAGACATATTCACGAGCCTTGTAAGACACTGATTGGCCAAACCCGCTCAAGACGTCCGCCCTCCACATCCTCCCCAGGTTTCCACAAAACGGGCGTGCGTTGCGTTCAGGGTAGCCTGCATTTAGGTGTAGCCGTCCGCTATGGCTTCTACAAGGCTGGCCTCAGGTGCATCACCAGAATCAAAACCTAGGGGTACCAGCATCATCTTCCCTTCGCGGGATGAGCCAATGAACTACAACTCTGGGCCGGGCCCTGAACGCAACTAGCCTGACTAAGACCAATTCCTGACAACCGTCGGTGCTTTTTCTGCGAGGAGCGCAGTGGCATCATTGGCACACTCAACCCCTCTCAGGATAGTTATCACGTGCAGAAACTGATGGAAGCGCGGATCAAAAGTGCCGAGCAGCTGAAGGATCCGGCGCATGTGCGTTTTGCGATACTCGGAATTTTCCGCATTGCTATGCAGCACGCCTGCGTAACGCTTGGTGAATGGATAGTGCAGGCGCTGAGAAAGGACAGCTCTCGCCTGTCCCTCCTGACCCCGGTAGACCTCAACGCTTTCAAGCAACCTGCTGATGGCACTCTGATCGGCTTACTTTCGCAGCTTGTGGTCGCAGCCGAGAACATCGGCTGGAAGTCTGTAGGTCGGCACTACTGGGAGAAGGCCGAGGTGTCCACGGAGCTCCGCCCCCTCGTAGGCTCTGCACGTGCAAACCTTGAAAATGTGCTTCACAAGTTCGTACAGAGTCGCAACGACGGCGGAGAAGGCCATGGCTTGGCTGGTGGCTGGACGCCTACGATCGATATTGCAGTTGCCAGGTTAATGCTGAAGGGTATCGCCAACTTCCTCCCGACCGTCGTCAAGGGTGATAATACGCTGTATTTCCCTCCGCTAGGTGATCGCACTCTTGCGCCCATCACCACGTTGCACCTCGTTGACGGCAACCCGATCTGCTACCGAAATCTACGCCGTGCTTCGGCCGGCCGCCTGCAAGTGGACGCACAAGTTCAGACAACACTGCTCTCCCGCGGCGAGACCACTTACGAGGTCGAAAACGTGCTGCTGGGAATCCCTCAGCCAAGCACGCCCGAGTACCAGGTTTCCGAACCCACTTGGTCTGATACCTGGCGCCCGTTCGTTCACATTCCTGAGCGGCTGGCCTCTGAAACAGTTTTTACCGGCCGCGGCACAGAGATTTCGGCCCTCTGTGAATGGGCTGATGACCCTGACTCTCGGAAGTGCATGGTTTGGGGTGACGGAGGGGTTGGCAAAACCACCATGGTCGTAGAGTTCCTGCACCGTTGGCTTGATGGTAAAACCACCATCCAGTGGCGTCCCGAGATTATTACCTTCTACACAGCCAAAAAGACGAGATGGGGCTTGAGCGGCCTGGAGCAGATTTCAGTCCAGGAGATTGGCGTTGCAGACGTCGTGCTGGATGTCGCTCGTATGCTCACCATCCCAAAGCTTGATCGATCATGGTTCGAGAAAGACCCGAAAGAGGTCGTGCAGAAACTCGGCACCCTCCAGTCGGAACTTAAAATCACGCGCGATAATCACCTGATCATCCTGGACAATACAGAGACGATGGCAAACAACGACGCTGATGTCCGGGCGCTCGCAGCTCAGGTCAACGAGCTGTCCAGGAGGATCGGGCGCGTCATCCTGACGTCCCGTCGACGTGAGCTGATTGAAGCTCTCCCCGTTCAAACCGAGAATTGGGATGATAACGAAGGTGCGGAGTTTCTGCGCAAGCGAGGCGCTACCCTCGGTTGTACTTCGATTGCTCAGGCAGGGGGTGCAACCCTCAAGCGCTACTCTAGGCTGTTGATCAACAAACCCATCGCGCTAGAGGTCTTCGTACAGGCCGCTGCTAGTCAGAACACCGGTCTTGAGCCGGCATTCCAGCGCGTGCAGAAGATGCAACGCCAAGACTTGGGTCAGTTTCTCTACGAAGATGCTTGGGGGCGCCTGACATCTGACCTGCGTCGGGTTCTCCTACTCATGAGCCGCTTGGGCGATAGCCATGACCAATACCTCTTCCAGCTATGCTGCCAGCGTGTGGGGGTAACGGTTGCCGCTGCGAGTGAAGCCATCGAGGAAAGCCGTGGTATTGGCAGCTTTTCGCGCACCGAGGGAACAACACAAATCACTCTGAGCCCTGAGTTTTACAACTATTGTATCGAGCGGTATGAGATCACTGACGGCAAGCGTGAACCCACAGATGATGACGTGAACTGGGTCAAGCATCGCTACCAGCAATTCCTGGTCAGCGCCGAAGCCAAGGTCAACGATCGAGCCATACAGGCCTTCCGCACGCCAGCTGCCCGGGCCGCCTGGAAAAGCTTTAACGAGGGCAATTATCCCGAAGCCTGCAATTACTACGAAACCGCAGTACTAGAAGATGTAGAAAACGGCTGGTTGTTCGACCGTTACGCCTACACCTTGATGCGCATGCGCCAGCTGGATGCCGCGCTAGAGCAGTCACGTAAGGCTACCTGCATCCTCCCCGAGGAGGCTGATACCTACTTCACCCGGGGGATGATAGAAAGCCGGATTGGTGATATCGCAAATGCAGTGGAGCATCTCGACAAGGCTGAAGCGCTTGGTAAGTCCAAGCACCTATGCGAACTGCAAAAAACATACGCGTACATCAATGCCGATCCTCAAGATCTGATCGCTGCACAGGGATGCGTTGAGCGAGCTCTTCGTTTGGCACCAAAAGATCGCTTCTACAGTCGTTTCATGGAAGAGGTCACTCGCCTTCAACGCCGTGTGTGGTGAAATGCATAACGAAAAGGCCTTCATAATGGAGGTCTTTGTTACAGCCCGAATTTCGCACGCTATGGCTGATCCGTGTTCGCGCCTTAAATCTAGGGCCAACAGAATGAACAACCAAATTCCAGGCGTGTATGCAAATCACTAGAATACCTTCGGAGCTTTCCTGGATGTTGAAAGTACATGACCTCAATACTGGTGGGAAATGTTATTTTAATTCGAGATCCCTTGTGATCCTCTCTGCCTTCGGAATAAATTTTCGACATGGCTGAGTGATAATTCATGGCGAATCACATACATCCTTTAAATAATAACGTCCCCTCCTGACGATGAAAAACCTGGCATAAGTTACGAGCTACCATCAGAACCGCCTGCCTGGATCGAGGCCAGGGATAAATATGGTGATGTTTATTGGTGGGATCCAACACTGCAAAAAAACTCGCGCGCGTGGGTCGCGCGCTACAGGGATTTTATGTATGACAGGCGCTACGAGATGAGTGCGGAACAAATAAAGTGAATTGCCCCGGATTCTCTAAAGAGCTCCGAGCCTCATAATTGAGGCTGTGGGGAGGGGCCATGAACGACAAGCTCCGAGACAAACCACACTTCTCAATTCTCAATTCTCAATTCTCAATTCTCAATTCTCAATTCTCAATTCTCAATTCTCAATTCTCAATTCTCAGCCTGCCAAGTTCTGCCAGATTTTCAACCAGGTCCCAAATTATATTTTTTTGAACTAGCATCCATCAGCCTCTGGATTGGGATCATGAAAGTTTGGGGCGGCGAGGCTAGGGATGCCATGGAAACTAGAGTTCTGAACATCAATCGATGGACTAACGCGTTGATTTCTAAAAAGTTAGCCAGTAATATCAGACTCATGAGCTGCTTATGAATATCTGACATCTCCTACGTATTACATAGATAAGCCTTTAAGCTTAGAAGAATATTTGCCCCATTTTCATCATCATCGAAACACAGCGCTATAAAATAGTTTCCTGCACATATTTATCATGTGCCGAACACCATAACCATGAGCGCTAGACCACTCTAATGCTCAAATATTTTCATCCAGAACTATCACTTTGGCTAATTCACTTTTATGGCAGTTAGTCGCAATATCTGATAAGTCGCCTATATTGAGATTTTTTGGCTCGCTTCCAATTGTCATATCATGCATGAATACACGATACTCACGCTGGTGAGAGAAATTTTTTCTTTTACGTAAAATTGCGTCCTGCCCATAGAATGAGCCGCTGAAATTTTCAGGATCAAAATACTCGACTAACCCTCGACCTGAACTGAGTCCTGTTTTAGAAGCGTCGAGTAACACCGCATCTAGCCTTCGGATGAAAGACTCTGCTTCTATTATTGAGCAGTAGTCACCAAGATCTGTGGCACGGGCGTCTGGCAAAATTCTTAGTCTCATATCCTCCAGGCTCTCGAAACGTTCTTCTTCATCGAAGTAAATTGCAAATAAACAGTAGACGTGGTAATTATCAAAAATAAGATATTGCACTGGAACGGGATTGGAGATTCCCTCTAGTTTCAGAAGCTTACCAGTTTGAGGATCTCCAATTGAAATCGTTACTTCTTCAGGTTGAAGCCAGTGACTTACCGCTTCATGCTTGTCTCCAACGTTGCCTTCGTTTTCCTCCTCGTATTGCTTGAAAAATTTCAGTCGGTTCATGTATAAATCACCGCGTACGAACATATCTCGATGTGATTCTTCTTTAAAAAAACGGACAAATGCCAAGATGCGTTGTGACATAAAATTGCCTGTAAATAGTGATGTGAAGATCATAAAGCCAAATTACGATGGTTTCACTGCCTGCAGATATGACCTCCTGGCATGATAGTTCATCTGCAGGCAGATATAGGTTTATTTGCCAGACCTATTAATAGCTTGACTCTATTAGAATAGATACCTTTATAGTTTGTATTAATGTGTAGATTAGGCTTCTCAGTAATAGCTGCGCGTGAGATGGCGGTGTACACAAGAGTAGTATGCTCGCGATTGAATACACTCAGTAGCGAGACCAGGCAAGCTGGAGCGTTGGGCAATTACCATCGCGTGAAAAAAATCCTTTCCATATTTTTTCAATGTATTAAACTAGCCCTTTCCACGTTTTTGAAAAAATCCTAAAATGATCGCAAATTAATAGTATTTAGACTTTGTTCAGTTAAAATAAGAAGATTTGCCGTATAAATCTATATTATATCTCTAAAATATCACATGGAAGTATTAAATGGCTCGAAAATCGAAATTGCAAATAACAGAAATACAGCGTGCTGCGGCTGAACAACAAATAAGGGATGAGCAAACAATTGTTGACTATGAAACAAAAGAATACATAGTGGAGCTGCTGGTATCTAAGTATTCCGAAGGTCTAGATTCTGACGAGAACGAGCTATTCATTCCCGAGTATCAACGCGATTTTGTTTGGGATGAAAAGAGGCAGAGTAAATTCATTGAATCAGTTATGCTTGGTTTACCAGTCCCTTATATTTTCACTGCAGTGACACCTAGAGAAGAAGAAAAAGACGAAGAAGACGGCGGACGAGTCGAAATTGTAGATGGTTCACAGCGCATAAGAACTTTAGCTAATTTTTTATATGACAAACTACGTTTAGAAGGACTTGAAAAGCTAGATCTTCTCAATGGATTTAGATACTCGGATTTAGCTATATCTCGTCGAAGAAAGCTAAATAGACGCCCTATTCGTATAATTGAACTTTCCGAAAAAGCTGACGCGCAGATACGGCGTGATATTTTTGAGCGTATCAATACCGGTAGTGATGAATTGAAGGATATGGAGAAAAGGAAAGGCATATTTGTCGGTTCATTCTATGACTTCATAAAGAAATGTGCGCACCATGATTTATTTTTAAAGCTTTGCCCGATTTCTGAAAAGAAAGCTGTTAGAGAAGAACGTGAAGAGATGGTGCTTCGCTATTTCGCATACGCAGATAGTTACCATGCATTCAAGCATGGGGTTTCGGACTTTTTAAATATTTACATAAAAAAACACCGAGACAACTTTGACGAAGCTCGTATGGAGAAAGAGTTTGTATCTATGCTGAAGTTTGTTGAAAGAAACTTTGAGCTTGGATTCAAGAAGTCTGAAAACAACATGTCAGTCCCAAGAGTAAGATTTGAAGCTATATCAGTTGGAGTTACTCTGGCACTTCGTGAAAAACCTAGGTTGAAAGTTAAAAGCGTAGATATTATCGATATGCTAGAATCGGAAGACTTTTATAAATTGACTAGTTCTGACGGTAGTAATTCTAGACCAAAAGTAGTGGCGCGAGTCGAATTTGTACGAAATTTGCTTCTGGGGGCGTCATGATTACGACAGTGCTCGCAGATTTTAAAGATAGATCTAAACAAGTTGAGAAATATCTTCTTTGGCTTTCAAGTCAAGAAAATAAAGGGGGGTTGCCGGACGGGGTGTTGAATACCGCAAAAGCTTCCGCGTTGCTTCTCATATACAATCTAATGGAATCAACCTCATCGAGCGCTATACAGTGCATATTTGATTCTATGATCACCACAGGAGTGCATTATGATCAGCTTTCTACAAGCTTGAAAATAATAACTATTAAAAATGTTAAAAATAAAGCACCGATAAAAATTGTCGAAGATCTTTTAAGTATTTCGACAGATATATATAAGGTTTCGTTCGATAAAGACAATGTTTTTTCTGGTAATGTTGATGCGCTTGAGCTACGTAATACAATGAAAAATTTTGGTATATCTCAAAGCTTTGATTATAAAGAACCAGAGCTTCAAAAAATCAAAAATAGCCGGAACGATCTTGCGCATGGTAACCTATCGTTTGCTGATGCTGGCAAAGACTTAACTGCGAAAGAAATCATAGGGAAATATTGGCGGATTAGAATCTTTTTCAATCATATGCTTGCTGATTATGGACGCTTTATTGCCGAGCAAAAATACTTGAGCGTTGCGTAATGTTTTTGTTGATACTGTTAATGTGCTGTATGAAACTTAAACCTATAATCTCCCCTAACCTTACCGGAACAGCATTCCCTATCATTCTTCCTACAGCTCTGAAATTGACTTTTTTATTTGCTGGTTGAAAGGCATACGTCGATGGAAATGATTGTAAAAGCGAGGCCTCCCTTAGAGACAGTGCTCGGTGTTGTTCAGGATGACCAAATCTTCCATTCCCAAATCCATAACACAGTGTAGTTATAGTAGGGCTAGGTTCATTCCAGCACATTCTTCCATAGACACCAACATAAGACTTTCCAGAAGGTTTAACATGACATCTTGCACGTAAGCTTTCAGGCCAATCTTTCCAGGTTCCACCTGGACGCGAAGCTTGAATACGTAGCAAGTTTATATCTGATAATTTTTGCGTCGAGTGTAATGGATCGTCAACGTAAGATTCGCCTGCTTTTAATATGGGCTGGGCTGCAATAGTGTCTCGAACGCTTGATAAGCGACCAATATGCGTCGGTTCAATTAGGTTAATACTTCCCAACTGCGATGCTAAAAGCACATGTCTCCGTCTAATCTGGGGAAGACCATACTCTTCGCATTTGATTTTTCCCTCCCATATATGATATCCCAAGCTACGCAATTCGCACACAAAGTCTTTGTATACTTGGTGCTTTGTAACATGAGGTACATTTTCCATCGTGACTAGTTCTGGTCTAGTATCACGAATCAGTCTAGAAAACTCATAGAGTAGTGGCCATTTTGTGTCAAGCGTTGTATCTTTTCCTTGGTTATATGTAGAAAATGGTTGGCAAGGGGCACATCCTGCAAGTAGACGAATTTTATCTAAATCATAGCATTTTTTTAGTTCATCAGAACTGATAGTAGCTACATCTCTATTATGGAAATTAACGTTATTATTAAACGTATAGGCGAATTCGCATGACGATTCAATATCGAAGCCTGCCGACACTGAAATTCCAGCTTTTATCAGCCCAGCCGTTAAGCCTCCCGCCCCGCAAAATAAATCTACTGCTTGAATCATAAATCACTCCTGATGTGGCACAGTATATTACAAGTGCCGCCGAAGTGTAGCTCCATAGCACGAAAATTATTTGTTGTGCTAACGATTCATTGGCCTTCGCCTTTGGCTATCACTTTGCTCAGACTCAATCAATACTTCACCTGTACGTAGGTGAATCCTCCGGCAGGTTCTGCCGCCGATCGTAGATGTTGGTCGTGCTGATGTTCGCATGTCCCAGCCAGGCCTGCACCTTCGCGATGTCAGCCTCATGCTCCAGGGCATTGGTCGCCGCTGTGGCCCGCAGGCCATGGACGCCAAGCCCGTCGACCTGGATGCCGGCCTTTTTTGCATAGGCCTCTACCAGCGTATAGATCCCATTGGCGGTGACGCCGTGGCCTTTCGCCCAGTGCCGCAACGGCACAAATAGCGGTGCTTTAGAGTTGGCCAGTCCATGCCCAGACCACTCAAGGTACGCGTGAGTGCGGTCCGCAGCGACAGGATGTACCGGAAGGTACCGAACTTTGCCGCCCTTGCCATGCACCATTAGATGTCGGATGCCGCGGCGTTCGACCAGGTTATTGACCTGCAGCTGCGCAGCTTCTTCCCGACAGAGCCCGTGGTACAGCAAAACGGCCAGGATTGCCCGCTCGCGCAGGCCTTTTAGCGACGTGTCATCCGGCGCATCAAGCAGCACCTGGGCCTCGTGATCGCCCAGGGCCGGTGTCTTGCCTTCATTGGTTCGATCCGTGGCCGTTTGACGCCATGCACCGGATTACCTCCGGCCACTGCGTTGCTGTCCAGAAGGTGATCGAACAGGCTGGCCAGCGCTGCGAGCTTGTGGCGAATGGTAGCCCCTGCCAGGTCGCGCCCTTCCAGATCCGCGCGCCAGGCCAAGACATGCGATCAGGTGACCTGACGAAAGTCATCAGTGCTGGCCAGCACTATAAAGGAAGAGAATCCGTCAGGTCGTTTTGGTAAGCACGGCGGGTGCGTGGGTTGTCGATGTTGGTAAACCACTCGACCGCGGCCGGTACCACGGCCAGTTGCTGAAACTCGATCGCCGTCAGTCGCTTTTCCCGTTCTTGCACTACAACATCATTGCTCTGAACGGCTTCCGTCTTTCTGGTCATCTATAGAATTTTTTATGAGATCGGGTCACTGCTGGCACGATGTAATAACTATCCGTACACCTTACCCGAAAACGCTCAGTTACTGCTGATAACGTATTTCACCACCAATAACTATTTTTGAGCTTAGGCACAGTTTTTTATTCATTTCAGACTCGCTAGAATCGTCTAAAATCGTTTCTATTCAATGTGATTAATTTTGACGAGGCTTGACCAATGGCTATTGCTGCCAAAACACGTTCCGTCACCGCACATGTCCCTGTTGAGCTTGCCGAGCGTGTCGATGAAGTCGCCGACCGTCTCGAGCGCTCCAAGAACTGGATTGTCAAGCAAGCGTTGTCTGCATGGCTCGATCAAGAAGATGAACGCAGCAGACTTACGCGCGAAGCACTGCTCGATGTAGATGGTGGCCAGGTCCTCGATCATCAGACGGTAGAGGATTGGGCTGCCAGCCTGGGTACCGACTCCCCGCTGCCGGTACCGCGCTGATGCAGCTGCAGTGGACGAGCAAGGCGTGTCAGACTTGGCGCGCTTGTACGACTTTCTTGCCCTGGTCAATCGACTGTCTGCCGCGCGTACAGTACGACAACTGACTGCCGCACCGACAACCTTGCTGATGAACCCGCGCATTGGCGAACGGCTGGATGAATATGAGCCCCGGGACGTACGTCGGCTCTTGGTTGGCCACTATGAATTTCGGTATGAAATCATCGCATCCACCCTCTACGTTCTGTGCATCTGGCACAGTCGTGAGTGCCGATGATCAGTGGCCTCATAGGGATACGTTCATGAAGCGGAGCGAATCCATTTCGAACAATCGTTACTCGCCGCCGAAGAATTCATATGAATCATGGCCTCGCGCCTTCGCTCGGTACATCGCGCTATCAGCATTTTTGAACAGTACAGCGGATGACATCTCTGCTCGGGCCATACTGATACCAATAGACGCTCCGATCTGAACAGCCAGGCCGTCGACCACAAACGGCCTGCTTAGCCCATTCCGGATACGCTGGGCAATGGCGCAAGCACTTTCGCGATCGCTACACCACGCAGCCACAACAAACTCATCTCCCCCCAAACGCGCTACCGTCTCTCCAGGTCGCATGCAGTGCGTCAACCGCTCGCTGATCTGCTGCAGCAGCACGTCGCCTGCGGCGTGTCCAAGCGAATCGTTCACAGATTTGAATCCGTTCAGGTCGATGAACAGCACAGTGGTATGGGTTTGTCCCTGGTGTTTCGCGAGCATGCGGCTCACCTGCTCGAAGATCCAGGCACGGTTCGGTAACCCGGTTAATTCGTCGCTGGTTGCCATCTTCTCAAGGCTTTTGAGCTTTTCTATTTCGCGTGTAATGTCCCTAGAAACCAGCACTGCGCCTGTCACGCGTCCTGTAGAAGGATCGATTACTGCGCAGGCTTTGGTTCCCAACATCACATAGCGACCGTCGCGGTGTTGCTTACGCACCTCAACGACATCCGGCAAGACGTTCCCGCCGAAAACATGATTCAGCGCTTTTGCAGACGGCAGACGATCATCTGGATGTAGAAAATCAATTACAGGCTGTCCCACAAGCTCGTCCGCGGACCAGCCGATCATTTCGCTGTATGAAGGCGATATCGCTACGTATCTACCGTCTGTGTCGCAATGGGCGATCAGATCAGTGGTGTTTTCTACCAGGACGCGATATTCGGCCGCAGTCCGTAGCGCGTTCGCCAATGCTTTGCGTTGCGCAGTGACGTCAAGGATGAATCCTTGATAGGAATGAGGGCTACCGGGCTGACCATGGGGGAGCCCTGATACCACGAGTTGGCGTCTCTTGCCGTCAATGCACCGGATCGGGATCTCAAGGTGAAAAGGCATGACGTAATCAAGCGCAGCGGCAAGCTCGGTCGCGAGCTGACCATCATTTTCGGCTTGGACAGTCCCCAACCAGGCTTTAAGTGTGGTGCCTTTGAGGGTAGGAATCAGACCAACCGGGTGTTCCTGCACGGCCGTGCAGATACCGTGGGCATCAGCAGACCATATCGCGGAATACTCAACTTCGATTGAAGCGCTCATGGACGCAGGATCCCGGCTGTACGGCAGAAATGAGTTATATCGATCAGGCGTGGATTGAGCATGATAGCCCTTTTTTTATGATCAGCGCAGAAGGCAAATGTCATGGCTTGGGCCGTCAATAGTGTACGGCTATCTCCTAAAACCAACGCTTGTTTAGCCGTCGACCGTGAAGCTGTCACGGGCTGGGTGCCAAATCCAAGTGCCTACTATTATGCATTACTGTTCACTGTGGACTAGAAGCGAATGGTCCCGTCGAGGCGCTAGTAATTGTTCGCCGTATTCTCCTTAAGCGCATTAGACTTTCATTCCGTGCATTCCAACCAGGAATACCCCCATGAAAACCTTTGATTTCACTCTCCCTCTTCAGTCTCGTAGTGTGCTGACTTCTGCATAAGGAGATCACTCAGTGAACCCACTGCGCTTATACGTCGATTCGCGATTCATCAGCCCCTACGCCATGTCAGTCTTCGTCGCGCTGATCGAGAAAGGCATCGACTTCCAGATGATTACCGTGGACCTGCAAGCCCTCGAAAATCAAACGGAGGCCTACGCAGCCCTCTCGCAAACCCAGCGGGTCCCGACCCTGGCGGACAACGACTTCGCCGTGTCCGAGTCCTCTGCGATCACTGAATATCTCGAAAACGCTTATCCTCAGTTTCCGGTTTATCCGCGCGAGGTACGACTGCTCGCAAAAGCACGGCAGGTTCAGGCATGGATCCGCAGCGACCTGCTGCCCATCCGGGAAGAGCGCTCCACGCTTGTCGTCTTCTACGGCGAGAAATCAGGCCCCTTGTCGCCGGCTGCCAGCACGGCAGCAAGTAAGTTGTTTCAGGCAGCGGAAGCACTTCTCACGAACGATGCGGAATATCTGTTCGGCGAGTGGTCGATTGCAGACGTTGATCTCGCGCTTATGCTCAACCGGCTCATACTCAATGGCGATCCAGTGCCCCCGTTTCTGGTGGAGTATGCGCAACGTCAGTGGCAGCGTCCCAGCGTACAGGCGTGGGTGGCACTTCAACGTCCGCCGCTTTGAAGCTGTGCTAGCGAGAGCCTTTTAGGAAGTTGACAGTCTGCTTTGATGCCTGAAAAAGGTAAGACACGTAGACAAACGGGCATGAGCTAAAAACGGTCCTCTTGGCAGGTTGTTATCGACCAAAAGTGATGCACAACCATAGGCAACCCGTTCCAACCGACAGGTGCTACCCTTGGAAATCACTCGCGTCGAACATCCGGCCCAATCTGCATAAGTCCACTCCCAATGCCACTACCCAACCCAATGCAAGTAATCGCCGCCCCCTCCAATCTTGGCCTAAGCCCACTGCATCCAGACCACGAGCCCGGCACATGGCGCGCGCCCTCCGCGTTGATCGCAGCCGGTCTATTGCAGGCTGTAGGCGCTTGCGATTTCAAGCAACTACCCCGGCCCCGCTACTCGGCCGATGCTGAGCCGGGCACCGGTTTGCGCAATGGCCACGCCATCCGTGCTTTCAACATTGACCTGGCGCTACGGGTAGCCGAAGCCAACAGGCAAGGCGATTTTGCACTGGTCATCGGCGGGGATTGTTCGATCCTCTTGGGGGCATTGGCCGGCGCTCGCGAAGCAGGTTCTCTTGCGCTTGTCCATATCGATGGGCACAGCGATTTCCGCCATCCGGGGAACTACGATTCAGAACAGAGCCTTGGCGCGGTGGCAGGTATGGATCTCGCCCTGGCAACCGGACGTGGTGAGTCTTTGTCGACTCAATGGCCCGGCGTAGCGGGTCCGCTAGTCGCTGATGCGGATGTCGTTCAGCTTGGCGAACGCGAAAACCGGGATGCGGATTTTGCGTGGCCCGACATCAACGATACGGCTATCAACCGGATCGACGTCTTCGAGGCATTGAAAACAGGTCCAGCAGCGGTCATCGAACGCATTCGCGAAACCCTCGACCGAACGCCCGATCAAGGGTTCTGGATACACTTGGACGTGGATGTAATGGACCAGTCCGTGATGCCAGCAGTGGATTGCCCGGGTTCACCAGGCATCCCGATTGACGATCTATCAATCATCATGGCTCCATTCGTTGCACAGCAGCGATGCAGAGGGATGACCGTCACCGTATTTGATCCTGATCTAGACCCCGACGGTCGCTACGCTGCCGTCATCGTAACGCTATTGGCACAGTTGCCGTTTCGCGGCGCGGTGGCTCGCTCGCGGCCGGACACAGATCCATCCTGATATTCCCCCTGGTGCAGCGCCCGCCTCCCCTGTGCGCCTGGCACGATCTGCCTGAATCATTCCGTTGTAACCCCAGTCGGCTCCGGTCTGTTCCTTCACAACGGTGTAAGTCTGCACATCACTGCCGCAGTTGCCGGACATCGCATACTCTATCGTCGAGCGGCGCCAAGGGAGTACCGGCACCCGTCTGGCGGTGGACCGAATGACCGCTCACCTTGAATCAGTGCCATAGCACTGAACCCTACTGTGGGGTGATCATCCCGTAGGCGCCATAGGAACTCGACATGCAATTGGAATGGCTGGAAGATTTCATTGAGCTCGCCCGCACTCGCAGCCTTTCGCGCGCAGCGCAGAATCGCTGCGTGACGCACCCGGCGTTCGGCCGACGGATAAAGGCGTTGGAAGACTGGTTTGGCGTCGCGCTGATCGAGCGAAAACAGCCCTTGTCACTGACACCCGCAGGCTTGTTGTTTCTCGAAGCAGCCAGTCACTCCCTGGGCTTGTTGAACAACGCTCGAGCACAGTTTCAAACAGTAGGATCGAGCCGTGACGAGCCTGTGAGGATTGCAACGGGGCGCACCTTGGCCAGCCACTTCTTTCCTGACTGGTACGAAGGCTTGAACCAACGTTTTGGCGCATTTCCCGTGTCGCTCGTTACCAGTGGTTCTCAGGAGGCCATAGCGCGTGTGTCGGCCGGCGAGGTCGACTTGCTGCTGATATTTTCCAGTCCGTTGACCAGGATTCTGCTCGATTCGGATCGGTTCGACTCCCTGGTTCTGGCGCGCGAGCAGATGGTGCCTGTCAGTGCTCCGGACAGCGGAGGCTTGCCACGTTTCCAGATACGCTCGGGCGCCGGCGCCTCAAGCGTGCCGTGGCTGGCCTTTGCTCCTACGCTCGCCTTGCGTGGCGTACTGGCACAGCATCTCGCCGCCCTGCCACAGCGACTAGCCTTGCGGATGAGTTACCAAGCCGACTCCTACGAGTCGATCCTGCAAATGGCCAAGCGCGGAGCCGGACTGGCGTGGCTCCCCCATATGGTCGTCGATACCGCTTTGAAGGCAGGTGAGTTGGTGCTTGCTGGCGGGGCGGAAATGGCCATCGGCTTCGACATATCCCTGCATCGCAGTCGGTCCAACCAGGCGGAACGGGTCATGCGCATATGGCATGGCCTCGTTGAAGACGCACTCATAACGGGCAATTGAATAAAAGTACTTCGATGGCGCCGGGCTGTAACTCAACAGGGGCAAGTGACGTGCTGATTTGGACCAGACCTGTGCCCAATGAGCAATTGTACCGATTTCGTGGATGAATCAAGTTAAGGCCTGGGTAAGCGGACCGAGGGGCTCAGGTAATTCGGCCCGTCTATAAAAACGCCGCCAGTGCATTGTCATTATCAGCGACAAGCGCAGGGGCACTAAAAGCCGGGATCTACTGATGACCACTCAATCGACCGCAACCCATGTTCCATTGGCCAAGCCCAAGCGCGGCCCCTGGAAGGAAATCATCGCCGCCAGTATCGGCAATGCGCTGGAGTTCTACGACCTGCTCATCTACGGCTACTTTGCCGTGGTCATCGGCAAACTCTTTTTCCCTTCCGACAACGAAACCACTTCACTGCTACTGAGCGTGGGTTCGTTCGGCATCTCGTTTTTGATGCGTCCGCTGGGCGCGATGGTGTTGGGTTCCTACGCTGACCGGGCCGGACGCAAGGCTTCGCTGACGATGTCTATCCTGATCATGATGGTAGGCACGGCAATGATCACCTTCACGCCGTCTTATCAGCAGATAGGCGTGGCCGCACCGCTGATCATCATCGTTGCTCGGATGCTTCAGGGATTTTCAACGGGCGGCGAGTTCGGCGCAGCGACGGCGTTCATGGTGGAACACGCCGAAGCCAAACGCCGCGGTTTCTTTGCCAGCTGGCAGTTATCGACCCAAGGGCTGGCGACCGTTCTGGCCGCTGGCGTCAGCGCATTGCTAAGTTACGTGCTCACGGACGTGCAGCTCAGTGACTGGGGCTGGAGAGTCGCCTTTGGCGTTGGGCTGCTCATTGGTCCCGTCGGCTTCTATATCCGCAGTCAGATCGACGAGACACCGGATTTTCAGAAAGTGGCCGCCAATACCCCCAAGCGAACGCCCTTGCGCGATGTGCTGGTCACCGGTCGTGTCAGTTTGATCCTGGCAATTGGTGTAGTCGCCGGCGCCACTGCATTCAACTACGTCCATAAGCTCTACATGCCGACGTACGCGCTGAAGCAACTGCACATCACCGCGACTTCGTCCTACATGGGCGCACTGGTAACAGGCCTGACCCTGATGTTGATGGCGCCTGTGTTCGGCACGCTGTCGGACACCTATGGACGCTTTCGAGTCCTGAGCCTTGCGCTGTTGATCACCGGCCTTTCCTCCTACCCCCTGTTCGTCCTGCTCAATGCCTACCCCACGGTCACCACCTTGCTGTGGGTGCAAGCCATCGTAGGGATCTTGATTGCCGCGTGCCTTGGACCGATTCCGGCCATGCTGGCGGACATTTTCCCAACGCGTATTCGCGGTACCGGTCTGGCGCTCAGTTACAACTTTTCGGTCACGTTGTTTGGAGGCTTTGCGCCTTTGATCGTGACCTGGCTGATTGAAGTCACGGGCAGCAAACTGGCGCCCAGCTTCTATGTGACCAGTACGGCGCTGATCAGTGTCGTTGCTGTCATCGTCCTGGGTCGCCGCATGCGGCGTGCCCCGGCACAGTGAACCGCACTTGACCCGATATAAAAAAATACGCCAGCCATCCCATAGGCCAGCCAAGTAACGTTTTATCGTTGGAGATTTCCATGAAGACCCTAGATCAAGTCCGTGCCACGCTGCAGCCCTATCCGGTGGAAGTTGAGTTTCCCGATATCAGTCGTTGGCAGGCAGGTACCCATGGCGTCGACTATGTACACACTTTCGACAGCGGCCAGCCAGGTCCCCATGTAATGATCATGGCCCTGACCCACGGCAATGAAGTCAGTGGCGCCATTACCGTGGATGCCCTGTTGCAAGCAGGAATAAAACCACGCCAGGGCCGTCTGACGCTGGCGTTCGGTAACGTCGAAGCCTATGAACGCTTCGATCCCCAGGACATCGATGCCACCCGCTATGTCGAAGAAGACATGAACCGGGTGTGGCAGGTCGAACGGCTCGAGGGCGCCGAGGATTCCATCGAGCTGAACCGGGCGCGCGCGTTGCGGCCGGTGATCGACAGCGTCGATCTTCTCTTGGACATCCACTCGATGCACGAAGAAGCGCCGCCGGTGATGATGAGCGGCGCGCGTCGCAAAGGCCTGGGATTCGCCGCTGCGCTGGGCGTGCCCGAGGTGGTCATCGTCGACGGCGGCCACCCCAACGGCAAGCGCATGCGCGATTACCAAGGCTTCGGTGATGCCACGCCGCATAAAAACGCGTTGCTCATTGAAACCGGCCAGCATTTTTCTCGGCGCAGCGAACGTGTGGCACGCGATATCGCCGCGCGCTTCTTGATGGTCACCGGCGCCGTCGAGGAAACCGACGTCGCCACGTTCCTGACGCCTCTACAGCCAACACGGCAGCGGTTTTTGCAGGTCACCGACGCCGTGGTAGCCAGTACCATGGACTTCAGCTTCAGCGACGATTTTCGCGGCCTGGAGTTGATCGAAAGAGCAGGCACGGTGATCGCGACAGACGGCGATCGGGCCATTGTCACGCCTTACGACAACTGCGTGCTGGTTCAACCCTCGTTGCGTCACTTGGGCCCGGGCGTGACCGTGGTGCGATTGGCCAAGGTCGTCAATGCGCAAGACGTGCCTGAATGAGCGGAGCACGGCGCTGTTACCGCTGCACCCGAAACTGCTTCGGTGACTGCCCTGTGCCCCGCTTGAAAAACCGCGAAAAGTACGCCGGATCGGAAAACCCGAGCGTGTCGGACACCTGGCCGATGGTCATGGTGGTGTAGACCAGGTCGCGCTTGGCTTCGAGCAGCAACCGCTGATTGATCATCTGCAATGCGGAGTGCCCGGAGAGTCGTCGGCACAGGGCGTTCAGGTGCGCGGTGCTGATCCCCAACGTCGCGGCGTAGTGTTCGATGGGCAGGTGCTCGCGAAAGCGCGATTCCAGGGTCCGGGTGAACTCCTGCACGTACTCGCGACCACGGTCGGGCTGCTCGGTGCGTGCCAGCAACGATGCCTGTTTCTGGCGACTGAGCCACACCGACAGTATCGTGATCAATGATTGCAGCATTGCATCGCGACCGGATTGCTGCTGGTTGTATTCCCGAGCAAGGGTTGAAAACAGCGTGTCCAGATAGGGACGCTCGGTCCCGATCGAATAACACGCCGCCGTGGTCAGCACCGGGCTGTTGAGCAAGTCGCCCAGTTGCTCGGCCAAGGGTTGCGCGAGGCTGAGCACGTAGCCTTGGACATCTTCCGAAAACGTAAAGGTGTGCACGCTGAGCGCAGGAACGACCTGCAGCGAGGAAGAATCGACGTGGTTGACCACGTCCTCCACTTTCAATCTCGCCTGCCCCGCTTGCACGTACAGCAGCTGAACCAGGTCGCTGTGCCGATGAGGTTTGATTTCCCAGCCGTGCAGCTGGCTGCGCTCGGGGATCGACTCGCAGTGAATCAGGTCGGGGGTCGGCCAGGCGCCGGTCTCCCCGTAGAGCTTGAACACTGGAACGGGTATTGCGAGCGCTTTGGACATCTTTGCCACTCCCCGGTGACGATCCACCAAAAATCCATGGAATACGCCGGATATTGCCTTCTTATCTCGAGTTCAGTCATCAAAAATACAGGAGACAACAATAAAAATGCACTGCACGGCTTCATGGCCGCAGTCGCATACCTGAGGACTGATCTCATGAAAACCCAAGTCGCTATCATCGGCTGCGGCCCGTCCGGCCTGTTGCTCGGCCAACTGTTGCATCGCGCGGGCATCGACAACGTCATCGTCGAACGCAAGAACCCCGACTACATCCTCTCCCGAATTCGTGCCGGTGTGCTGGAGCAAGGCATGGTCGATCTGCTGCGCGAAGCCGGGGTGGGTGCGCGTATGGATGCCCACGGCCTGGTCCACGATGGGTTCGAACTGGCGTTCGACGGACGCTGTGAACGCATCGACCTCAAAGCGCTGACGGGTGGAAAAACGGTGATGGTCTACGGGCAGACCGAAGTCACCCGTGATTTGATGGAAGCCCGTGCGGCAGTGGGTGCGTTGACGGTCTACGATGCCGACGACGTTCAGCCCCATGATATGAAGAGCGACAGGCCTTATGTGACCTTCCAGCGCGACGGCGAGACGGTTCGCCTGGATTGCGATTACATCGCCGGCTGCGATGGCTTCCATGGCGTTTCACGACAAGCGATTCCGCCCGAGGCATTGAAGATTTTCGAGCGGGTTTACCCCTTCGGGTGGCTGGGCATTCTCGCCGATACCCCGCCGGTCAATCACGAGCTGATCTACGCCAACCATGAGCGTGGCTTCGCCCTGTGCAGCATGCGCTCAGCCACGCGCACGCGTTATTACGTGCAAGTGGGCGCAGAAGAAAAGGTCGAGGACTGGTCGGACGCGCGTTTCTGGGACGAGCTCAGGCTTCGCCTGCCGCCGCACATCGCGCAGCGACTGGTGACCGGCCCGTCCATCGAAAAGAGCATCGCGCCGTTGCGCAGCTTTGTGGTCGAACCGATGCAACACGGTCGTCTGTTCCTGCTGGGGGATGCTGCCCATATCGTCCCCCCTACTGGTGCCAAGGGCTTGAACCTTGCAGCCAGTGACGTCAGTACCCTGTATCGCATTCTGCTCAAGGTCTATGGCGAAGGGCGTACCGATCTGCTGGAGCAGTACTCGCAGATCTGCCTGCGCCGAGTCTGGAAGGCCGAGCGCTTTTCCTGGTGGATGACTTCGTTGCTGCATCGCTTTCCCGACACCGATGCCTTCGGTCAGCGCATCCAGCAAACCGAACTCGACTATTTCGTAGGCTCCGACGCCGGGCGCCAGACCATTGCCGAGAACTACGTCGGATTGCCGTATGAAGAAATCGAATGATGGGCTGATCCGATCTCGGACATAACAAGCTGGCTGCGCCTGGTGCACACGCAGATAGCTGAAAGGCTTTATTCCTCGATTACGGGGAATGTAACCGTGAACTGGCTACCCAACCCGGCACCCTCACTGTGCGCAACGATACTGGCGCCGTGTGCATCCACCAGTTCCCTGACCACCGTGAGCCCGATACCCAGGCCCGAGCCATCGAAACCGATGGCTTCGACGTCCTGGACGTAAGGATCGAATATGCGCGGAAGTATGGCCGCAGGAATGCCGATGCCATTGTCCGAGATAATGACGCTGAGATACTTTTCAGCCTCGATGCAGCTCAGTGTCACCGTGCCGTTTCGGGGCGTGTATTTCGCGGCGTTGGTTATGATATTGGTGAAGATCTGCATGATGCGAACCTTGTCACCGCTTACCATGACCACAGCCGGCGGAATCGAAACTTCAAATTCCAACTTTTTCGACGACACCAAAGATGCGCAATTGGCTACTGCATCCGCGAGGACGGAAACGATATCCACTGGTGTGCGATTCAAACTCAACTTACCCGTACTCACACGGGAGATGTCCAGCAAGTCTTCAATCATCCGCGAAAGATGCTTGACCTGACCTTCAATCAGCGTACACATCTGCGGAACATTGTCACTGGGTGTCTGGCGCATGCGCTGGGCGAGCAAAGTGATCGGCGTCAGCGGGTTGCGCATTTCGTGCACCACCGAAGCCAGCGCATTCTTCTGTTGCGACAGTGATCTTTCGGCATCGGCCTGGAGCTTTTGCGCGCGCAGCGCAGCAAGTACCAGGTGCTCGTTGGCTTCCTGCATCTCTTGATGCAAGCTTCGGAGCGTCATCGGTTCCAATTCCGACGGAAGATCGGGCGTGACCAAAGCGGCGCGTATGAGCCGTTGATTGGCTTCGACCAGCAGCTGTATGTGTACGCCATTGCCCGCCGCCGTTTCAGCCTCGAGCAGCTCTCGTTGCAGGGCGGCCAAGTGGGCAAGAACATGGCGCTTTTTCTTGTGGTCCGTCGAAGTCAGCCTGTGAGCATCCTCCTTGTCGTCACGCTCGTCTGTGTCATTCGAGTCATTCACCAAGGCCTCTCATGAGATATCTTCTCCAGAATGTGACATCGAATAACGCCGAGTCGGTCGACCACCGAGCAGTCCCTCCTGACCTTGAACCCTGCCGCCAATTTGCACGCCGTTATCATCGATGCGATACATCCGTAGCTCATCGGAATGCGCGCTTGCCCGTACTTTGACGACCGCCATGATGCGCTGCAGGCGACTGTCGACTTCTATATAACGCTGCACAATGATCGCATCGGTTAGAAACGCCGTTCCGTAAGGGCTGAAGCGCAGATCGTTGTAACGGTCTTCCAGCTCGGACGTCATGAGCACGGTCACTCCCGTTCCGGTGAGAGCACTCACCATGCGCGACAAGGACTCCCGAAAATCCTCGCGAAACGCGGGTGCAACCGCTAGTTCGAAACCTGACAACGAGTCGATCACGACTCGGGTCGCGCCCAGTCTCTGGATCTCGCTGAACAACTGCTGCACGATTTCGTCGATGGACAGATCCGGCACGCGCCTGTCGACCACACCCACCTGATCGTTTTTGATCAATCGGGTCAGCTCCAGGCTGCGCAAGTGGTTTGGCCTTTGTTCGAAAACGGCTATCACGCCCTTCTCGCCACACCGCGCGCCTTCCTCGAGAAACGCGGCGGCCAGCAGACTCTTTCCTGAGCCCGAAGGCCCTGCAATCAACAGCGAATATCCCTGCGGGAGCCCTCCCCCGAGCATGTCGTCCAAGTGGGTCACGCCCATGCTCAACCGTTGCGAGGGCGCACCGTGAAACAGCTCATCACTTTGCTGAGTGCCCACGGACGCAGGCGGAAATACAGTGACGCCGCTTTCCGCGATCCGGAAGGTATGCAACCCCGGCAGCGTCGGTTGCCCGCGCATCTTCATGATTTCCATCTTGCGCACCATCGAGTTGCGCTGCACGCTTTGTCGAAGCCAGATCAATCCGTCTGCAACGGTAAAGATGGGGTTGCTGTCGAGCTCGTTGAAGTACTCGCCCAGAAGGAATGTCGTTGCCTGCCAGGTGGTCATCAACATGCCCAGCTGTTGCACGAACTGCGGCAAGTTATTGTTGGGGTTGCATTCGGTTTCGCTGGCCAACACCACGGATCGGAACGAGTCCACGAACACCAACGCGGGCGCATGGGTTTCCACTTCGCTGACAATGCGCCGAAGCACTTCGTCCAGATCACCGGCCAGCGTATCGTCTGCCAGGTTCACGTAGCGAATCGAAGTATTGACGGCGCTTTCGTCAAAGAAGTCGAACTGTTGCTGATAGCGCAACATTTTGAGCGGTGGCTCACCCAGCACCGTGAAGAAAATGGCCGGACGTTCAGGCGTTGCCAAGGCAAACATCATTTGATGGGCAAGTGTGGTTTTCCCGCATCCGGGTGGGCCCGCGATCAAATTGAACGAAAACTCGGGCAGCCCCCCTCCGAGGATTTCATCAAAGCCTGGCACGCCGGTCTTCAGGCGGTTGATGGTTACTTTGGTACTCATTGTGGTGTGTCCTGCGAAACTGAGCCGCTAAGAAAGTTTCCCCACACGTCCAGTAGCAATCGTGCAGCGAGTGATCGTCCGATCAGGGTGGCGAGGAGTTCATAGAATGTTTTCAGCAATTGCTCGCTAAAACAGACTGCATCGGTTTTTTCCTGCTCGCTTAAAATGGAGCGAAATTCAGTCAAATTCATGGCTACCGCGAGCCCTTTATATCTATCTGCATATATCGGGTGTGTTGACATGCAAAGAAACAGACTTCGCCGATATAAGGCAGCAACGCCTTTGGGCCCGATGATGGGCGTAAGGGCGGCATTTATATCTTCGAACATGGAGATAATTGCACTAGCGACTTGAGAGCGGTCAACGAGGCTACCTACCCGATACGCCAGGGCTGCTGCGATTTTTTGGCTCGCTCCGCTTTCAGGTGACATGAGGGTAAATTCTGATAAATGTGGACTGAGGTTACACCTTTCAAAGCTCCCCGGCAGAATTAAGTTCTTATACAGGCTGCACTTTCATGTATACGAATCTGCCTATTGTTGTACAACAATGAGCGGGAAGAGACATCTGTGCCTTAACGTTTTTTTACATGAGGTTTCCGCAAGAAGAGGCTTTTACAACGTTCCTCTTTCGAGCCCGTGGGTATGTGCATGCCGCAAACCAAGGTGTGTTGCCAGATGAGCTGTGAATGCAGCCTGGCAACAGATCGGTCGAAATCAGGTCAAGACTTGCTTTGAATGACCGATAACCTCGCATGGCCACCCTGCCCTACGAGCGCACCCATGTCAGTCATCCCCACGCCGCATCTTGAGCGGAGCAACCTCAACGCCCTGCTCGCTTTCTACCTGCTGTCCATTTTCTTCCTGGCAGTGGCATGGGAGTTCAAGCTTGAAGCCACTGTCATGTGGATCCTCAACCTGCCCTACGACGGGGATTTCGAAACCAGCGAGCGCTGGCGCTTCGTTCTGACTTCCACCGGGTTTGCCGTGTTCGCGATGGTCATGCCCTTCGTTCTCCTCAAGCGCCTGATTGCCCGCCTGCACCTGAGCTACAACAACCTGGTGCAGGCCCAGGCCTACAGTGATTCGCTGGCTCGCCACGACCCGCTTTCGGGCCTCCTGAACCGTCGCGTCTTTCACGAGCAACTCGCGGGACGGCTGGAGCAGCCTGGCAAGGAAACGGCAGTGTTTCTCATAGACCTGGACAGGTTCAAAGTCATCAATGACACCTATGGTCACGCTGCGGGTGACAGTGCCATCTGTGCAGTCGCCGATTGCCTGCGTGAAGTCACCAGTGGCTGGCACGCAGCTGTAGCACGATTGGGAGGGGATGAATTCGCCCTGGCGGTGACGGGTAATTTTTCCCGCCACGAGCTGGCGACGCTGGCAGAAAGTATTCTTGCCAAGATCGCTGGTGGAATCACCGAGTTGCCAGGCTTGGCCTTGGGCGCGACGTTGGGTATCGCTGTTTCACCGCAGGACGGTACGGCCGCCGAGACGTTGCTGCAGAGAGCCGACGGAGCGATGTACCGAGGAAAGAAAAGCGGCCGCGCTGTGTTCCACTTCTATGAGGCCAGCTTCGAAGAAGCGCAACGCGAGCAAATGCGATTCGAGCAAGAGCTGCGCCAAGCCATAGAGAAGCAACAGATCCAGCCATTCTACCAGCCCATTGTCAGCCTGCCCGATCAGCGCCTGGCGGGGTTCGAACTCCTGGCTCGGTGGATACACCCTGAACGCGGCATCATCATGCCGCAGGATTTCATACCGCTGACCGAAGAGCTCGGTTTAATCAAACCATTGACCGAGAGCCTTCTGATTCAAGCCTTTGCGCAAGCGCGAGAATGGCCACGCGCCTTGACCTTGGCGATCAACGTGACGTCCTCGATGATCGAAAGCAGCGAGTTTCCGCAATGGCTGGAGCAGATCACGCGGCAAGGCAACTTTCCGTTGGCTCAGCTGGAAGTCGAAGTCACCGAGAATGCACTCATCGCCAATATGGGAAGCGCCCGAATGAACCTCGAACGGCTGCGTGAGATGGGTGTAGGTGTCGCCCTGGACGATTTCGGCACGGGTTATTCGGGCCTGTACCACCTTACTCAGTTGGCCATCGATAAAATCAAGATCGACAGGTCCTTTTTCGACACTTCCCTGAAGAACCAAAGCGACATGGTCAAAGCCGTCCTGGCCTTGGGCAAAAGTTTGCACATGCAGATCACAGCCGAAGGCGTGGAGCATGAGCAACTGGCTGAGTGGCTGGTCAAACATGAGTGCGATTTCGCCCAAGGCTATCTGTTCGGACGAGCCCTACCCGTTGCACAGATCACGGCATTGATAGGGGCGGATGGCGTTAACGGCCCACTTAGAGCGTAACTGGCCCGGGGGTCGGTACGAAAACTGCATCTGTCAGTTTTGCCGACAATCCTATGACGCCTTTATGAAACTACGTCACTTCACTCCAGCCAGACTTTCGCCGTCGTCGCTGAAAAAAGCCTTGATGGGCTTTATTGCGCTGGTCTGCCTATCGTTGATTCTGGCTACTGCCTGGCAGATGAGCTTGTCCAGGGAGGAACGGCTGGCGACTGCGAAAGTGGCGGTGTCCAACATCGTTCGTGCCGCGGAACAGCAGGCGCAGGATACCGTCCGGCAGGCTGACAATACCTTGCGCGACCTTGTGGAGCGCGTTGAGCACGACGGTCTTGCCGCAGGCGAGCGCATTCGGTTGGCAACGCTGATGGCGCAAAACGTGACGAATGTCGAAGCGATCCAGGGGCTGTTCATCTTCGACGCCCAAGGCAACTGGGTGGTCAATTCCTTCTCGCAAGGGCTGCAGACGAACAACAACGGCGACCGCCCTTATTTCATCTATCACCGTGACAACGTCGACCGATCCATTCATATCGGTTCCATCGTGAAAAGTCGCCTCACAGGGGATATGGTCATCCCCATCAGCCGACGCATCAACAATGCCGACGGCACGTTTGCCGGCGTGGTGTTGGCCACTGTGCCTGTCGCCTACTTTCAAACCTTCTTCGAACGCATGGACGTGGACGATCAAGGCGTAATTTTCCTGGCGCTGAACAACGGTGATCTGCTGGCTCGACGTCCCAGTTTGACCGCGTTGATGACCACCAATCTCGCCAAAGGCGAGATCTTTTCGCACTATCTTCCCCAGAGCGACAGCGGCATCGCCGTGACCAGGTCCGTGGTGGATTCGGTGGAAAGAATCTATGCCTACCGACGCGTCGCCGGCCTGCCGATGGTCGCAGCGGCCGGTGTGTCTTCCCAACACGTACTCGCTCCGTGGTGGGCCTACGCCTATCGGTCGATGGGCTTGCTTGGCTTGATCTGCCTGGCGCTGATAGCGTTGAGCGTCTTGTTGTACAAGCAGATCCAGCAACTGATCACGGCGGAAAGCGAATTGCAGAACGCCCAGGATGAGCTGGAGATCATCGCGCAGACCGACAGCTTGACGCAGCTGGCGAATCGACGGCGCTTCGACGTTGCCGTGCAACAGGAATGGGGACGCGCCAGTCGGAATCGCTCGACGCTTGCGATCATCTTGTTGGACATCGATTGGTTCAAGCAGTACAACGATCAATACGGGCACATCCGCGGCGATGACTGCCTTGTGCAGGTGGCCGGCCTGATCGGCGCCGCCGTGCATCGGGCGGGTGACCTTGCGGCGCGCTATGGCGGTGAAGAGTTTGTGATTCTGTTGCCTGAAACGGATTTCGCCGGCGCGCTGAGCGTGGCCGAAAAGGTCAGGCAGTCGATCGTCGATGCCTGCATAGAGCATTCAGCCAGTCCGCTGGGCAATGTCACGGTCAGCTTGGGCGTGGTGGCGATCAATGCACCGAAACAAGACGCCTACACCGCCGCTCTGAAAGAAGCGGATCGTCTTCTTTACCGTGCCAAGAACCGAGGCCGGAACCGCGTCGAAGCGAACGAGCTGCTCAGTGCCCAGGCAGGCAACGCATACGCCACCTGCCTGGTGCCTTAGCTCATTGCCGACGGGCGTGCCGCCGATGGCAACAGCTCTGCCCTTCACACCTTGAAACGTCTCACGACCGCTATCAGATTGTCGTTGGACGTCGCGAGCGCCGATGTACTTTTCTCACTCTGAGCACCACCGGCAACCAGCTCGTCGACTATTTGCCGCACCGCGACCATGTTGCGGTTGATCTCTTCGCTGACTGCACTTTGCTCTTCAGCCGCAGTGGCGATCTGGGTGCTCAAATCGTTGATGCGCACCACCGACTCGGTCATGCCATCCAGGCCTTCGTTCACCCTGGAGGTCTTGTCGACCGTGGCCTGGCAACGTTCCTTGGTATTCTCCATCGCCACGACTGCCGCACTCACGCCCTGCTGCAGGCGCGTCAGCATTTCATTGATCTCCGAGGTACTGGTCTGGGTACGCCCGGCCAGTGCCCTGACCTCATCGGCCACCACCGCAAAACCACGGCCTTGTTCGCCTGCACGTGCCGCTTCGATTGCAGCGTTGAGCGCCAGTAGATTGGTCTGCCCGGCAATATCACCAATGACACCGAGCACAGAGTTGATGCGCTGGGCATCGTGCTCCATCGCCCGGACCTTGCTGGTTGCCAGCTCAACTTCTGAAATCAGTTCGCGGACACTGCTTGAAGCGTCTTCGACCACCACTTTGGAATGCCGCGCCTTCTCACTCGCCACCTGGGTCATGCTCGCCGTTTGCGCCGCATTGCGGGCGACGTCATCAGCGGTAGAGCTCATCTCGGTGATCGCTGTCACCGCTTGATCGGTTTCACTCGCATGGCGCGTGAGAATGCTGTTGGTGCCACGGGATTGTCCGCGCAACTGCTCAATACCCTCGGCGATCAGCGAAGAGGAGTCCGACACTTCACTGATCATCTTCTGCAGGTAAACGATGAAGCGGTTGATGGAATGGCCTACCGCGCCCACTTCGTCTTCGGCGCGGATCACGATGCGCTTGGTCAGGTCGGCATCACCGGCCGACAACGTATCGATGTTGCTCTTGAGCACTGCCAAGCGATTCATCAGCTGCCTGAGGGCGAAGACGATCACCAGCAGCATGATGATCACCATCGGGATCTGCAGCATCGCCAAGGTCTTGAGCACATGGCTGCTCTGCGCCGTCAGCACCTCGGTGGGCTGCGCTACCGCCATCTTCCATGGCGTGCCTTCCACGGGCAGAAGGAACAGGGTGTACTCTTTGCCACTGCTGCCGATGAACGTCGAGCGCGTGCCACCGGGGGTTTTCAGCAAACCCTGCAATGCGGCAGCGAAGGGATACTGGCCGGCCAGATCGCTGAGATTCTTGAGTACGTTGTTGCCTGGAATTTCCGGTTGGTTGCTCAGCACCTTGCCGTCGGTTTCGACGATCATCAGCTCGGCGTTGATCTCGCGCTCTTTCTGGGCAATCAGGTCATTGAAGAAGCCCAGGGTCACATCGATGGTGGCCACGCCATAGGCGGCGCCATCCTTGGTGATGGCCATGGCGCAGTTGGTGCGCGGCTCGGGGCTGGCGTCGTCTTGATACGCTGCGGCCCAGTTGCACTGCCCCGCCGGAGCCTTGAGGCCGCCCAGGTACCAGGACTGCTCGAAGTAGTTTTGCGACTCTGGCGAATTCCAGTGGGTATTGACGATGAGCTTGCCGCTGGCATCGCGATGATAAAACGTACTGTGCTTGGCCCGACCCTCGGTACGCTTGTTCGGCAGGGGCCAGATCCCGCCGCCGAATACCTTCAGCTCTGCGTACTGATTGACCATGCTCGGTAGCAGGCGGTCGATACTGTCGCTGTCCAGTTGCGGCACCGTTTCGGTGATCACACGCTGCTGCGCCTGCACTCGTACCAACTCGCCCTTGATGACGGCACTGATTTCGCCCGCTTCGGTAACCAGTTTGCGTTCATCGGTGCTCGTCAGGCTGGGTGTGATGAAGTAACTGATTCCAACCGCAGTCAACACGGCGACCAGCAGAACAAAGCCTACGAATGTGGCGGTATAACGAGCTTGAATGGTCTGCAGCATGATGGGTGCATCCGCGATGTGGAGGATTGTTGATCTTGTTGACTTGTATCGGCGCGGAACACTTTTGCATGAGCGGCAAACTCATTAGGTAGCGGATTTCAAGGTGATCGCCATGAGTGATCGACAAACCGCCTGGAACGTTTGATCGCAGACTACAATTGTCAACTTCAGAGAGACGGAAAAGGCTATTCGAGCGTATTTATCCCATCCCATGCAGGAATTAATCTGAGCTCCGGTTGAACGACAACCGAATCCCAAACCCTCAGCTCAAAAGGATTTTCCCATGACCAACGCCACCTACAATCGCCTGAACAAAGACGACGCCATCGTACTGCTGGTCGATCATCAAACCGGCCTGATCTCGTTGGTGCAGGACTTCTCGCCCAACGAGTTCAAGAACAATGTGCTGGCCCTGGCTGATCTGGCCAAATTCTTCGAGCTGCCCACCATCCTCACCACCAGCTTCGAGCAAGGCCCCAACGGCCCCCTGGTACCGGAACTCAAGGAAATGTTCCCCGACGCGCCCTACATTGCTCGCCCCGGCCAGATCAACGCGTGGGACAACGAAGATTTCGTCAAGGCGATCAAGGCCACCGGCCGCAAGCAGATCATCATCGCCGGCGTGGTCACCGATGTGTGCGTGGCGTTCCCGACCTTGTCGGCGCTGGCTGAAGGTTTCGAGGTGTTCGTGGTCACCGACGCCTCCGGTACTTTCAATACCACCGTGCAACAGGCGGCCTGGGCGCGCATGAGCGCGGCAGGTGCACAGCTGATGAACTGGTTCTCGGTAGCGTGCGAGTTGCACCGCGACTGGCGCAACGACATCGAAGGCCTGGGCAACCTGCTGTCCCAGCGCATCCCCAACTACCGCAACCTGATGAACAGCTACTCGGCGCTGACCGCCTCCAAGGCGCAGTGATCCAGGGCGCACCTGCGTAGTCAACGATCACTTGAATATAACGTTGAAGGGCGTACACTCAAACTTAACGAATAACGTTAAGCATTCAAGCCATGATTCGAAGCTTCGCATGTGCCGACACGCAAGCGCTTTTCACTACCGGTAGTACCAGGCGCTGGCCCGACATCAAGCAAGTCGCAGAGCGAAAACTGGCTGCACTGGATGCAGCAAACGAGCTTCGAGACTTGCGGTCACCGCCTGGAAATCGACTTCACTCCCTAGATGGTGACAGACGGGGACAGCACAGCATTAGTATCAACATGCAATAGCGAGTCTGTTTCACATGGACCGAAAGCGGCCCCGAAAACGTTGAAATTGTCGATTATCACTGAGGTGCATCATGTTCAAGAATGGCATGCGTCCGGTACATCCTGGCGAAATTCTTCGCGAGGACTTCCAGAGCGAGATGGGCTTTAGCGCTGCTGCCTTGGCCCGTGCTTTGAATGTCTCCACGCCCACCGTAAATAACATATTACTTGAGCGCGGCGGCGTTTCTGCTGACATGGCTTTGCGCTTGGCCATCTGCCTGGATACAACTCCAGAGTTCTGGCTAAACCTACAAACAGCGTACGAGCTACGCAAGGCAGAGCAAGAGCACGGAGATGAGATCGCCGCTGCGGTACATCGCCTGGTTGCCTGAGCGCGAACTCAATGCCCGCCGAGTGTGGGCGTTTTGCGCATAACCTTACGCAAGATACGGATTGTCGATAAAAGCCGACATAAACCAGATCCTCGGGCCGCAAGTCTGTAGACCTGGTTGTTTTATTCCGGGACATCTGCGCTCACTGTCATCAGGCATACGAACGTCGACCTACTTGTACGATGTCTTATCGGAGGGTATTACTGCACATCCAGAAAAATAAGATCATGGAGATCGCCCAGATGGACTCAGCACTGCCTGCCTGCCCCGAAACCTTTCCGATTGAACGCAAACGCGCCAGTGGCCTGTGTGTTCTGCGCGAAGAAAACACCTCTTGCTTCGTCGAATCGTGGGTCACTCCATGAACGCACCTGCCGCACGCAACGTATCGCAGTTTCTCTCAGACCCTAAAATCGTACTGCTTCTGGCCACCCTCTGCTGTGCCTTGTGGGGCAGCTCTTACCCGGCGATCAAGAACGGCTACGAGATGCTCCAGATCGCCCCGCACGACGTGTCGTCCAAGCTCATTTTCGCAGGCTATCGTTTTCTGCTGGCCGGTCTGTGCCTGTTGCTGCTCGCCGCCATCATGGGCAAGCCGGTCTTGCGCTTGAGCCGACACACGTTTGGCCAGGTGGCCCTGTTGGGTATCCTGCAAACGGGCCTGCAATACGTGTTCTTCTACATCGGCCTGGCGTTCACCACGGGTGTGCGCGCGTCTATTCTGAATGCCACCACCACCTTTTTCAGCGTGCTGCTGGCACACTTCGTCTACCAGAACGACAAACTGTCCACGCGCAAAAGTGTGGGCTGCCTGCTCGGCTTTGCCGGTGTGTTGACCGTCAACGCTGGCGCGGGCCCACTCGATGCCTTGCCGTCCCTGCACGGTGAGGGCTTCATCGTGATCGCCGCGTTCGTGCTATCGGCCGCGTCCATCTATGGCAAATACGTCTCCCACCGCATGGACGCGATGGTGATGACCGGTTGGCAACTGGCTATCGGCGGCATGGCCTTGCTCATGGGCGGCTACGCCACCGGTGGCACCCTGGGTCACATGACACCGGCATCCACCCTCCTGCTCGTCTACCTGGCCCTGCTATCGGCGGTGGCGTTCACGCTGTGGAGCCTGCTGCTCAAATACAACCCGGTCGGCAGGGTCAGCGTGTTCGCTTTTCTGGTGCCGGTGTTCGGCGCCGCACTGTCGGCACTGTTCCTGGGCGAGAGCATTTTCGAGTGGAAAAATCTGGCAGCGCTGGTGCTCGTGTGCGCCGGTATCGGCTTGGTCACTCGAGCTCAGACGCCTCGGGTCGTGGCATCCAAGGCGAGCTAGTGGCGAGCGACGGTTACCAAGGCTCGTGGAAGGGCCTTACCTCCGCCAGGAACGACCATGCATCCTTGGGTTGATGTGCCAAGTGATGGACTTCACCGGCGATCGATGTCGGGGAGATAAAGAAGTCATCCGGGGCTTCGGGACGCAGTTCGCGCTGCCAAGGCACATCGATTACGGCATCGATGATCAGGTAGGCGACATGGATGCCCTTGGGCCCCAGGTCCCTGGCCAAGGACTCTGCCAGAATGCGTTGGGCGGCCTTGGTTGGCGCAAAACCTGCGAAGGCTGCTTTGCCCCGCAGCGCAGAGGTATTGCCGGTGACGATCAGAGCACCTTTACCAGCCTCGATCATGGCAGGGGTCGTCAGCCGTGCCAGGTGAAACAGCGCCATGGTGTTGATCTCGAAGTTACGCTGCAAGATGTCTGCATCGACTTCGGTGAATGTGCCGAAAGCCCCGCCTACGGCATTGTGGATCACCACCTCGGGATTGCCGATCCGCTGGATCGCGCTCGCCAGGTCCTCGTGATTAGCCACATCGCAAGGGACCGCGATGGAATCGGGAATCTCCCGTTCCAGCTGGGCCAGCCTCTGCGCATCTCTGGCCAACATGGCCACGCGATAACCCGACTCGGCGAAGCGTCGGGCAATTGCCGCTCCTGTACCAGGACCCACTCCGGTCACCAGGGCCAATGGCTTGTTTGGATTGCTCATGGGTAGCTCCTTTTACAGGGACGTGAAATGGGTGTGGTCAATGTTCTGAGCTGTCGCTGCCGGTGCCGATCACGCCACTCAAGACAGCTGTCAGCGTGTCGGGTTGACGGGGGGCAGACTCGCCATTCCATACCCCAGGGCCAAACTGGGTTCGCAGATCGCTGGGGCCGAGCACGCGGCCGTCATCTGCGCAAATGGACACGGGCCTGATGCGTCTGCCGTTCTGCAGATCCGTGAAAACAATTCGCTCACCTTCGGAGTGTGGCATGTGCTGCTCACCCCATTGCGTCATGGCAACGAGGATGGGCTGCAGTGCCAATCCTTTCTCCGAAAGCCGGTATTCCGGATGGCCTGGACCCTCTGACTTGTGCAGAACGCCCTCCTCTACCAGCTTTTTCAATCTGAGGGTCAGGACATTGCGTGAGATGCCCAGGCTCTTGTGAAACTGATCGAAACGGGTAAGACCAAAAAACGCATCCCTGATGATCAGCAGCGTCCAGTGCTCGCCGATCACCGACAAGGTTTGCGCAAGGGAGCAGTTGAACTGCTCGAAGGATTTCAGTTTCACAAGAGGAACCATGCTTGATTTAGTCCTTTGATGCTACTAGGATTAGTCCTGTCAAACAACTAAATCAGATGGAAATACGTTCTATGCCGTGTACTACGCTTGAGTCGCTGGTCATTGGTAGCCACCGAAGCCCAGACAACATTGCCCGTAATGCCGCACGCCATCCGCTCGAAACGCTGGAGTTTTTCGGCCTGCAACCCGACATGACCGTGCTGGAAATACTGCCGGGCAGAGGGTGGTACACAGAGATTCTGGCGCCCTATCTGGCCGAGAATGGCCGTCTGTATGCGGCGCATTTCTCACCCGATGGCGTGGAGTCGTACATGCCCGTGATTCTGGAGATGTTCGAGGATCGGCTGGTCAACGAACCTGAAACTTTCAGCAAGGTGATTGTTCGGCATATCAACCCGCCGAGGGAAATCAGTGCGGCACCTGCTGGGAAGGCAGACTTGGCAATGACCTTTCGTAACGTGCACAACTGGATAATGGCGGGCCAGGAGCATGAGTATTTCGCCGCGTTTTTCAAGGCGGTCAAACCCGGGGGCGTTTTAGGCGTCGAGGAACACAGGGCTCCAGAACATGCTGACATGCACAGCATGCGCACCACGGGCTATGTGACGCAAGCGTACGTAATCGAGCTGGCAGAGCGTGCCGGTTTCGTTCTCGAGGCCAAGAGCGAGATCAATGCCAATCCCAGGGACACGAAGGATCACCCCAAGGGAATCTGGTCCCTCCCGCCGTTGCTCATGTCAGGTGACGTCGAGAAATACCAGGCTATCGGCGAGAGCGATCGAATGACACTGAGGTTTCGCAAACCGCAGTGATGATGCGTGGGTTCAACGGGGCCGCAGTCGTAGCAGTCCCGGTTCTGCGTTCTTCGCCCTGGGAATGAGCTGAATCATTTCCCTGGAAACCAAAAACCCCCGAAACGCTAAGCGCTCCGGGGGTTTTTGACGTATCGAATATGGCGGTGAAGAAGGGATTCGAACCCTTGATACAGTTTCCTGTATACACACTTTCCAGGCGTGCTCCTTCAGCCACTCGGACACTTCACCGTTTCTCG
>Ga0308158_10000962_pt1 | contig 35460 bp, 37 predicted proteins | sample PhyBR2_FD_201038 | JGI IMG/M metagenome (GOLD analysis project Ga0308158, IMG submission 201038) | Phyllosphere microbial communities from UC Gill Tract Community Farm, Albany, California, United States - DLSLB.R2 | ecosystem: Host-associated > Plants > Phyllosphere > Unclassified | place: USA... | reverse complement strand
AGGAAGAACACGCCCCAGCGGATGGTGAGCTTGCGCCACCCCTCGGCGTCGAGCTGGAAGGCGGCGTTGAAGACATAGCCGAGCAACGACTTGCCGAAGAGCAGCCCGCCGAGCAGCGTGAGGCCGAACAGCGAATTGATGATCGTCGGCTTCATCTTGATGAAGGTCTCGTCCTGCAGATAGATCGACAGCGAGCCGAAGATCAAAACGACGATGCCCGAGACGAAGGGCATGATCGGCAGATGGCGGAGCACCACCTTGGAGATGACGAGCGAAATGATCGTCGCCGCCATGAACAGCGCGGTCGCCACGAAGAGCGGGCCGCCGAGCGAGGCGAGGGCGGGGAATTTTTCCACCAGCCAGGGGCCGCGCAGATTGGCGAAGAAGAAGATCAGCAACGGCCCGAGCTCCAGCGCCAGCTTGAGCATCGGGTGATGCTTGTCTGTCGCCGACGGGGTGATATCGCTCTCGGTCGTCATGAGGTCCCTAATCCGTTCCCTAATCAGTCTTTGTCGTCAGTTCTTATCGTCAGTCTCTATCCCGGACGCTTGCGCGCCCTTGCGGGCATATCTGTGGCATCAATCGCTTTTGACGGCAATGGTGCGACTTGATCAGCCCCGCGCGTCGCCGAGGCCGGCGATCGCATGGGCGAAATCCTCGGCCTCGAAGGGCTCCAGATCGTCCACACCCTCGCCGACGCCGATGAAATAGACCGGCAGCTTGTGCTTGGCGGAGATGGCGACGAGGATGCCGCCGCGCGCCGTGCCGTCGAGCTTGGTCATGATCAGGCCGTTGACGCCCGCGACATTGCGGAAGATCTCGACCTGGCTCAGCGCGTTCTGGCCGGTGGTGGCGTCGAGCGTTTGCAGCACGGTGTGCGGTGCGTCCGGATCGAGCTTGCCGAGCACGCGCACGATCTTCTCTAGCTCGGCCATCAGCTCCGTCTTGTTCTGCAGCCGGCCGGCGGTGTCGATGATCAGCACATCGCACTTCTTCTGCTTCGCCTGCTCGAAGGCATCGTAGGCAAGCCCCGCCGCATCGGCGCCGAGCTTGGTGCCGATGAATTCCGACTTGGTGCGGTCGGCCCAGATCTTCAACTGCTCGATCGCCGCCGCGCGGAACGTATCGCCGGCCGCGACCATCACCTTCAGCCCGGCGCCGGAAAGCTTGGCGGCGAGCTTGCCGATGGTGGTGGTCTTGCCGGTGCCATTGACGCCGACGACGAGGATGACATGCGGCTTGTGGCTGAGATCGAGCTGCAGCGGCTTTGCCACCGGCTTCAACACCTTGGTGATCTCGGCCGCCATGATGCGGCTCACATCCTCGCCCGACACGTCCTTGCCGTAGCGCTCCGACGCCAGCGTATCGGTGACGCGCAGCGCCGTCTCGACGCCGAGATCGGCCTGGATCAGCAGGTCTTCGAGATCCTGCAGCGTGTCGTCGTCGAGCTTGCGCTTGGTGAAGAGCGCCGAAATCTGGCCGGTCAGCTGCGACGAGGTGCGGGCGAGGCCGGCGCGCAGGCGCTGGAACCAGTTGAGCTTGGCTGGCGTCACGATGGTGACGGGTTCGGGGGTCTCGGTGGCGGTGGAGAAGCCCTTGGGGAGGATGGGGGTGTCGGAGTCGGTCGGCGTTGGTTCGGGGGCGTCGATAGAAGCTGGCTCGGCGGGTGCGATACCCCCCTCTGCCCTGCCGGGCATCTCCCCCACAGGTGGGGAGATTGGCTGGGAGGGCTCGCTCGTTTCATTCTCGACCGTTTCGTCGATCTCGTCCGCAGTGTCTGCGACCGGCTCAGCCTTGCCACTCTCATCAACATCAGAGGTCTGGTCGGAAGCTTCCCGCGAGTCGATCTCCCCCCTTGTGGGGGAGATGTCCGGCAGGACAGAGGGGGGTACCGCACCCACTGAGCCAACGTCTTTCGCCTCAGCAACAGGCTCCGCCTCCGCCTCAGCCTCCAGCAAGGACAACGGCACCAGCCCGACATCATCGGTCGTAAGCGCCGTCGGCAAATCCTCGGAAACCTCGTCTTCGGCAACACTCTCGCCATCGGCCGAAGGCCCACCGGCCGTCTCCACCTCCTCCGGCAACACCGGATCGGCCGCAACAGGCAGCTCCTCCACCGGCGCCGACCGCACCGGCGCCGTCACGTCAGCAACAGGCGCCTCCGCGACCGGCTCGACCGCAACCTCGGCGGCCTTGGTCTCGACCGTATCCGGCGCCTGCTCTTCCGCCGTCTTGTCGGGGCCGAAGGTGAAGACCTTTTTGATGAAGCTGAACGCCATGAGAATTCCGTCAGATCAGGCCGCAGAGGCGGCCGTCAGTTGCATGTCGAGGTGCTTGCCGTTGTGGCCGACGATGTCGACCTCGACCAGCGCGCGGGGGCTTAAGCCCGGCGCTGCGACAAGCGTGAAGTTTTCCGTATGCGCCAGTCCGTTGTTTTCCACCAGCAGCCATTGCCGCGTGCCGACCATGCGATCGAGATGGGACTGGTGCAGCATATGTCCAGTGGCGCGCAGCCGTGCGGCCCGCTCCTTGACGAGCGCCCGGTCGAGCTGCGGCATACGTGCCGCCGGCGTTCCCGGTCGCGGGCTGTAGGGGAAGACGTGGAGATGCGCGATCCGTGCGTCCTCGGCGAGCCTCACGGCATTGCCGAACATCTCTTCCGTCTCGGTCGGGAAGCCGGCGATCATGTCGGCGCCGATCGAGATCTCCGGCCGCAGCCTTCTGACCTCGTTGACGAAATGAAGCGCTTCGGCGCTGGAATGCCTGCGCTTCATCCGCTTCAGGATCATGTCGTCGCCATGCTGCAGCGACAGATGCAGATGCGGCATGAAACGCGCTTCGTCGGCGATGAGATCAAGGAGATGCCGGTCCGCCTCGATGCTGTCGATCGACGACAGACGGAGACGCCGGATGTCGGGCACCTGCTTCAGAAGCGTCTTCGCCAGCAGCCCGAGCGTCGGCTCGCCCGGCAGGTCGGCGCCGTAGCTGGTGGCGTCGACGCCCGTCAGCACGATCTCGCGATAACCGCTCTCGGTGAGCTTGCGCGCCTGATCGACCACCGATCCCATCGGCACCGAGCGCGAATTGCCGCGGCCATAGGGGATGATGCAGAAGGTGCAGCGGTGGTCGCAGCCGTTCTGCACCTGGATGAAGGCGCGCACGTGGCCGTCGATGTGCTTGACCATCTGCGGCGCGGTCGCCTTGACGCTCATGATATCGTTGACGCGCAGCTTCTCTTCGGCCGAGACGCCGAAATCCGGCAGTGCGCGATAATTTGCGCTCGCAAGCTTCTCTTCGTTGCCAAGCACCGCGTCGACCTCGGCCATCTCGGCGAAGGTGTGTTTCTCGGTCTGCGCGGCGCAGCCGGTGACGATGATGCGGGCATGCGGATTGTCGCGACGCGCCCGGCGGATCGCCTGGCGCGCCTGGCGCACGGCTTCGCCGGTCACGGCGCAGGTATTGACCAGAATGGCGTTGTTCAAGCCCGCCTTCTCGGCCTCGGCCCGCATCACTTCGGATTCGTAGGTATTCAGACGACAGCCGAAGGTGATGACCTCGACCCCGCTCACTTGGCTTCCGCCCCCGGAGCCTCGACCGCCTCATCGCGCTGCCAAGCGCCGGTCACGGGATCGACGGTGCCGGACCATTCCCATTCGGCCGGACCGGTCATGACAACATGGTCGTCCTCACGCCATTCGATGGTGAGCGGCTGCCGGCTTGGCGCGGTGGCGACGTCGATCGTGACCTTGCGGCCGGTGCGGCCGGTGCGCGCGGCGGAAACGCCGGCGGCGCAGGCGGCCGAACCGCAGGCAAGCGTCAGGCCTGCGCCGCGTTCCCAGGTGCGGGTGCGCAGGCTTGCATCGGACGTCACCTGCGCCAGCGTGATGTTGGCCTTCTCGGGAAACATCGGATGGTTTTCGAGCAGCGGCCCGAAGCGCTCCAGATCGAAGCTCATCGGATCCCTGTCGACCCAGAAGATCGCATGCGGATTGCCGATCGACATGGCCGAAGGCGAATGCAGCACGGGATTGTCGATCGGCCCGATCTGCAGCTCGATACGGCTGGTATCGAAGAACTCTTCCGCGAGCGGGATCTTGTCCCACTGAAACACCGGCCTGCCCATGTCGACCGAGATCGTCCCGTCCTCGTGCTCGGCGGCATTCAGGATGCCGGCGACGGTCTGGAAGGTGAAGACCTTCTGGCCTGTTTCGGCCGACAGCGCCTGCACCACGCAGCGCGTGCCGTTGCCGCAGGCCTGCGCCTTGGTGCCGTCGCAGTTCAGGATATCGATCCAGGCATCGGTGCCTTCGGCCTTCGGATCGTGGATCGCCATGATCTGGTCGAACTCAGTCTCGGCATCCGCATTGAGCGCGATCGCGGCCTCGGGTGTGACCTTGTCCTTGCGCCCGCGCATGTCGACAACCAGGATCTTGTTGCCAAGCCCGTTCATCCTCGCGAATTCGACCGTTGCGCTCATTGTCTCATGTCCATGTGTGTTTGGGCTGTATATGGCGGAAATACGCGGGAATTACCAGTGGCGGCGTGCGCGTCCCATCCGCTCGCTCCGTCAGCGTGACGACGGGGAAAATTTCGAACGTCGGACAAGAAACATCCCGACATTATCAGCATGATAGCCGAATTCGACGCATCCCGTTATCCCCATCGTCCGCAATCGCCACACACTGGTGACGTCATCGGATAGGGAGCCGGGTTCGCGAACCGTTAACGCCAAGGTTGGCATCCGGCGTTCGGTGATGGTTGTCAGAGGTGGTTCCAAGGCCGTCAGGGCCAAGGGATCATCCGGCAAGGAAAGGCCGAGAGACGCTCCTGTCGGCCCGGACGAACCGGAAACCTTGAAGCAATCGGGCAGGTGGAAACGCCTGACACACATACCAACTATATAATGCCGCCTGCCCGTTCCCGTTTTTAGGTCCGCCGCCGTCGCCGAGTCTTGCTCGGGCGCGGGGGTTTGTGGTGTCGTGGTGGTGCCAAGTGTCCACGCACGTCGAGCAAGTGGGACCGTGCTTAGATCCTCGGGACGAGCCCGAGGATGACGATGGAGAGGGTGGCGTTCTCTAGTAAAATATTGAAATTTTGATGCAAAATACATTCTCGACGTCATCCTCGGGCTTGTCCCGAGGATCTAAGCACGCAGCCCAGACTTCAACGGTCATGGATGCGAAAACCACCTCCCATCACCCCAGCGGCACATCAAACACCTCGCCCGCCCTCAGCGGCCGGAACCGCTCCCTTGCCACCCCATGCTCCCGCAACGCAGCCTCCAGCGCCTTCACCGGCGCGTCCATCGCCTCGTCGGTCAGCTGAAACGTCGCGAAGTGGTGCCCCGCCACATGGACGGCGTTGGCTAGCTGCATGCCGCGGACGGCTTCGTCGGGGTTCTGGTGCTGGCCCTTCATGAACCAGCGCGGCTCGTAGGCGCCGAAGGGCAGGATGGCGAGGCGGAAGGGGCCGTGTTTCTCTCCAGCCGAGCGATAGTTGATGCCCTCGTGAAAGCCGGTGTCGCCGACGTGGTAAATCTTGCCCGATGGAGTCGAGATGACGAAGGAGGCCCAGAGCGCCATGCTGCGGTCACCAGTTCCGCGCGCCGACCAGTGGTGCGCCGGCTCGGCGTCGATGGCGATGGCGTCTGATATCGCGATGCGGTCGCCCCAGTCCATGACGGACATCTTGGCGTCAGGCGCGGCGCGGCGGATGATCGTGTCGTTGCCGAGCGGCGTGACGAAGTGCGGGCGGTGGGCGGCCTGCAGCCGCTTCAGCGTTACGACGTCGAGATGGTCGTAGTGATTGTGCGAGACGAGCACGAGGTCGATCTTGGGCAGGTCCTCGAAGCGGATGCCGGGGGCCGTCACCCGCTTCGGACCGGCGAAACTGAAGGGGCTGACGCGGTCCGACCAGACGGGGTCGGTCAGGATGTTGAGGCCCGCCACCTGCACCAGCATCGAGGCGTGGCCGACCATCGTTACCCTCAGGCCGTCGCCTTCGATACGCTCTTCAGGTTTTGCCTGCGGGAAGGGGCTCGGCACTTGCTTTTGCCAGCTCTGCCGCTCGCCGTTGAACTGCCAGCGCAGCATGGCGCGGAAGCCTAAAGGGGCGATGCCGCCGGGATTGAAGAAGCGGGTGCCGTCGAAATGATCGGTGACCGGGCCTTGGTAGTAGGGGTTCTTTGGTTTCGATGGGGGTTTGGCGTTTGCCATGCGGTGGGAGCCTTGTCGCCGTGGTATGCTGTTCGGGCTTCTGCATTTGGGTTGCCGTAGCGGCTTTTGAAAGTCCGAAAACCGCTTATTTCCCCTGATTGCCTTGACTCCGGCGGTTTTCCTGTTTACCGCCGCTCAATCTGCGACGAGCTTCAAGACTCGAGCCACCGACCGGGACCCGCAAAGGTATAAATCGATCCCGGAGGTCCACACCCGACAGCGCGATGCGCCCTCGGGTCCTTTTTGGCTATGCGTCTTGTTTTCGTCAAGGAAAAGCACAAGGTTTCCCTATCCGGAAATCACAAGGAAGAGCCGATGTTTGAGAACCTCCAGGACCGTCTTGGATCCATTCTGAATGGACTGACAGGCCGTGGCGCGCTTTCGGAAGCCGATGTTTCCGCAGCGCTACGCGAGGTTCGCCGTGCGCTTCTGGAGGCCGACGTCGCGCTCGACGTGGTGCGCGCCTTTACCGATCGCGTCCGTGAAAAGGCCGTCGGCGCCGAGATCCTGAAGTCGATCAAGCCCGGCCAGATGGTCGTCAAGATCGTCCATGACGAGCTGATCGAGATGCTCGGCGGCGAAGGCGTGGGTGTCGACCTGCATGCCGCTGCCCCCGTCGTCATCATGATGGTCGGTCTGCAGGGCTCCGGCAAGACGACGACATCTGCGAAGATCGCCAAGCGGCTCACCGACCGCGAGAAGAAGAAGGTCCTGATGGCGTCGCTCGATACGCGACGCCCGGCCGCCCAGGAGCAGCTGCGCCAGCTCGGCGTGCAGACCAATGTCGACACGCTGCCCGTCATTGCCGGCCAGTCGCCGACCGATATCGCCGCGCGCGCCGTACAGGCAGCCCGGCTCGGCGGCCACGACGTCGTCATCCTCGACACCGCCGGCCGTACGCATATCGACGAGCCCTTGATGGTCGAAATGGCCGACATCAAGAAGAAGTCGAACCCGCATGAAATCCTGCTGGTCGCGGATAGCTTGACCGGTCAGGACGCTGTCAACCTGGCGCGCAACTTCGACGAACGCGTCGGCATCACCGGCCTCGTGCTGACCCGCATGGACGGCGACGGCCGTGGCGGTGCGGCGCTCTCGATGCGCGCGGTGACCGGCAAGCCCATCAAGCTCATCGGTGTCGGCGAGCGCATGGGCGAACTCGAAGAGTTCCACCCGCGCCGTATCGCCGACCGCATTCTCGGCATGGGCGACATCGTTTCGCTGGTCGAGCGCGCCGCCGAAAACATCGACGCCGAAAAGGCGGCCGCCATGGCCGCCAAGATGGCCAAGGGCAAGTTCGACCTCAACGACCTCGCCGACCAGCTGCGCCAGATGCAGAAGATGGGCGGCATGGGCGGCATCATGAGCATGATGCCCGGCATGGCGGGCATGAAGGACAAGATGGCCTCTGCCGGCCTCAACGACAGCCTGTTCGGCCGCCAGCTCGCGATCATCTCCTCGATGACCAAGGCCGAGCGCGGCAACCCCGACATGCTCAAGCATTCGCGCAAGAAGCGCATCGCCGCCGGCTCCGGCACCGACGCCTCCGACATCAACAAGCTTCTGAAGATGCACCGCCAGATGGCGGACATGATGAAGATGATGGGCGGCAAGGGCAAAGGCGGCATGATGAAGCAGATGATGGGCGGCCTTGCCGGCAAGATGGGGCTTGGCGGCCTCGGCGGCGGCATGGGCGGCATGCCCGATCTCTCCAACATCGATCCGAAGCAGCTCGAAGCCTTGCAGAAGCAGGCGGAAGCGGCCGGCCTCGGCAAGCCGGGCGGCGGCATGCCGGGCCTCGGTGGCGGTGGTTTGCCAGGTCTCGGCGGGCCTAAGCTGCCCGGCCTCGGCGGTGGTTTCCCTGGCCTTCCCGGCCTGCCAAAGAAGAAGTGAAGGGGTCGCCCAGACTATGACTGATCCTGAGATCAAAGCCCAGCTCTCCAGCTATCGCCAGTCGATCGATAATATCGACGCGGCGCTGGTGCATATCCTGGCCGAACGGTTCCGCTGCACCAAAGAGGTCGGCGTTCTCAAGGCCAAGTACAAGTTGCCGCCGGCAGACCCGGCGCGCGAGGAATACCAGATCGAACGCCTTCGCCACCTGGCCAAGGATGCCAATCTGGATCCGGATTTCGCCGAGAAGTTCCTGAACTTCGTCATCAAGGAAGTCATCCGGCATCATGAGCAGATCGCAGCGGACCACGCCGAAAACGGCGCTGCTGCAAAGTAACAAGGCCGCTTCAAGAAAAAGCGGTTCAGACACATCCAAGGAGTAAAGAAAATGGCACTGAAAATTCGTCTCGCACGCGGTGGTTCCAAGAAGCGCCCGTACTACCACATCGTTCTCGCTGACGCCCGTTCGCCGCGCGACGGCCGCTTCCTCGAGAACCTCGGTTCCTGGAACCCGATGCTCGCCAAGGACAACGATGCCCGCGTCAAGCTCGACGCCGACCGCATCGCTCACTGGATCGCACAGGGCGCACAGCCGACCGACCGCGTTCTGCGCTTCCTGAGCGAAGCTGGCCTTGCAAAGCGCGAAGCCAAGAACAACCCGGAAAAGGCAAAGCCCGGCAAGCGCGCTCAGGAGCGTGCAGCTGAAAAGGCTCAGAAGATCGCCGACGCTGCAGAAGCTGCTGCTTCCGCGGAATAATTCCGGGCTTCGGCCTTGATCGAACGGGCGGCATGGCGACATGCCGCCCGTTTTCGTTTCCATTCCCGTTCACTTCGGTTATGACGAACCAAACCTCCGGCTTCGACATTAGGGACGCCATGACAAAGCTTGAAAATCCGGTGCTGATGGCAACGATCGGTGGCGCGCAGGGGCTGCGCGGCGAAGTGCGCGCCAAGTCCTACAGCGCCGATCCGACCGCGCTCGGCGATTACGGCCACCTGCACAGCATGGACGGTCGCACCTTCGAGGTGCTTGAGATCCGCGAGATGAAGAATGTCGTCGTCGTGCGCTTCCGGGGGATCAACGACCGCAACGCCGCCGAGGCGCTGAACGGTCTGGAGCTCTATATCGACCGCGACAACCTGCCCGACGACGAGCTTGAGGAAGACGAGTTCTTTTATGCCGATCTCGAAGGCCTCGAAGCCGTCGACGACCAGGGCGTCAGCTATGGCACCGTCACCGGCATCTTCGATTTCGGCGCCGGCGACCTGCTCGAGCTCAAGGGCCCCGGCAAGCGCCCGGTGTTGATCCCGTTTTCGGAAGCCTCGGTGCTGGAGATCGACCTCGAAGCCGGCAAGATCACCATCGATCCGCTGGCCTCAGGTCTCGTCGACAGCGACGACGACGGTCCGTCGTTTACGCCTGATGAGCCGAAGAAAAAGAAGTGAGCGATAAGATGGCCTTCCGGGCGACTGTCCTGACACTCTACCCGGAGATGTTTCCCGGCCATCTCGGCTATTCGCTGGCCGGCAAGGCGATGGAGCGCGGCCAGTGGGCGCTTGAGCCCGTGCAGATCCGCGACTTCGCCACCGATAAGCACCGTACCGTCGACGACACGCCGGCCGGCGGCGGCGCCGGCATGGTGCTGAAGCCCGACGTGCTCGCCCGCGCCATCGACACCGTCTCCGAAAACGACATCCGCCCGCGCCTGCTGATGAGCCCACGCGGCAAGCCGCTGACGCAGAAGCGCGTGCGCGAACTGGCAGCCGGCGAGGGCGTCATTATCGTCTGCGGCCGTTTCGAGGGTGTCGACCAGCGGGTGATCGACGCGCGCCAACTGGAAGAAGTGTCGATCGGCGACTACGTGCTCTCGGGCGGCGAACCGGCAGCACTGACGGTGCTCGACGCCATCGTCCGCATCCTCCCCGGCGTCATGGGCAACGACCTCTCCGGCCTGCACGAAAGCTTCGAGGGCGGACTTTTGGAACACCCGCACTACACGCGTCCGCAGGAATGGGAAGGCCGCGAGATCCCCGCTGTGCTGACATCGGGCAACCACGGCGCGATCGAGAAATGGCGGCGCGAGCAGGCGGTGACGCTGACCCGCGAACGGCGGCCGGATCTGCTGGACGAGTAGGCTTCCTGCTGCCGAGTCGAGCACCAGCGGTAAATCATTGAAACGGAAAGATTAACTCCACACGCGGCGTCATCCTCGGCCTTGTGCCGAGGATCTGAGCACGTCGCTCAGAATGCAACGTGAATGGACACTTGGTGAGGGGGTGCGGCATCGCGGAAGGGATGCCAGGTGTCCACTCACGTCGAGCTCGTGGAGGCGTGCTTAGATCCTCGGCACAAGGCCGAGGATGACGCCGAGAGATTTTTTGCGGTTTTATTTCAATAGGTTCGGCGTTATGCCATCTTCAGCGCCGCGAGGTCGCCTCTCTCAAGAGCAGCCAGGTTCGCCTCGATCTTGTCCAGGGGCCAGTCCCACCAAGCGATCTCAAGCAGTTCATCGATGACGGCCGTAGGGTATCGCATGCGGATGATCGTGGCCGGGTTGCCGCCGACGACGGCATAGGGCGGAACGTCACGGGCGACGACCGATCCGGCGGCGATGATGGCGCCAGACCCGATCCGCACACCCGGCATGATCGCCGCGTCATGGCCTATCCAGACGTCATGCCCGACAACGGTATCCTTCACCGGCAGGTCCTTGTAGCCGAAGGTTTCCGGTTTGAAGATCCGAAACGGGTAAGTGGTGAAGCCACTCATCGGATGGTTGGCCGAACTGGTGATGAAGTAGCTGCCACGGGCAATCTGCACGAATTTTCCGATGACAAGGCGCTCGCGGACGCCATGCCCGAGATAGGGCGCGAGCATGCCGGCTGTGTCTTCCGGTTTGCCCGAGTGGGTGTAGTAGCTGTAGTCGCCGATTTCCATGCGCGGGTGATCAATGACGTTCTTTAGATAGACGGTATCGCTGTAGATGGTGCCATCCGGGAGGGTGATCGGGTGGACGGCGGTCGCGTCTAGAATGGGCATCGGGAAACGGCTTTCCTCATGAAACCAGCGTAATCAATGGCCAAGGCTAATCCGCGCGATCCGCGAAATCCATTGCGGCGGCGGAACGTGGTCATCAATAGTTTGAATGAGGTTGGGCGACTTGCTTCGACGATCCCGGCGGGGTTTTCTCGCGCCCGCTTGACGTCCCCGCCACACCGCATAATCTCCGTCTTTTCACGGGGGATTCTTCATGACGCAATCGCTGCTCGCGGGCGCCTTTCTGGCTGCACTTCTTTACGTGCTCATTCCCGGGCCGGCGTTTCTGGCGCTGCTGGGGATCGGGGCCGGGCAGGGGAGAAGGGCGGGGGCGCAGTTTGTCTGTGGGCATCTGGTCGGCGATACGCTGTGGGCGTCGCTGGCGCTGGTGGCGATCATCGGCGCCAAGACGATCGGGACCTTCGTGTTCGATGCGCTGGGGCTCGCCTGCGGCTTCTATCTCGCCTGGATCGGCTGGAACGCGTTTCGCGCCAAGCCGAAGGGCGAGGGGCAGGCGCTGATGGTGGTCGAGCGGCCGTTTCGGCGCGGGCTGATCTTCGGCGTCACCAATCCGAAGGGCTATCCGGTGGCGCTGGCGACATTCACGGCGCTGGTGGCGGGCTCGGCGAGTGCCTTGCAGTTTCAGACGCTGCCGGTGCTTTTGGCCGTGTCGTTCCTCGGCTTCATCGTCGCCGACATGATCCTGATCGCCATCGTCGGCACAGGCGCCGTGCGGCGCTTCTACCGGGCGCATGAGCGGCTGATCGTGCGCTGCTCGGGCGTGCTGTTCATGGGGTTTGCCGCGCAGGCTCTGCTGCACGCGACGCCGGGGCTGATGGGGTGGCGCAAGGCTTGATGCGCCATCGCCTGGCGCAATCGCTATCGCGTCAGACGTCGAGGAAGCTGACGACCGATTTCAGGGTCTTCACCGTCTCGGGATCGCCGATCGACATGGCGATCTGCAGCTGGTCCTTGTAATAGTCCCTGAAGTTGAAGCTGGTGCCGTCGGTGACGTCGGAGAGATCGAGAATGTTTCCCGAGGGGTCGATGGTGCGCATCGGCAGCGGTTCGGAGATCGCCGCATAGGTGTCCTGGTCGAGCGTGCCGTTGTCGAAATTCTGGCGCGCGTGGTTGCGCAGATCGGCGGCGGTAATGGCCGAAAAATCGGGTTGCGCCGATGTCGCTTCGTCGATCCTGAAGGTCGATGAAGCGCTCGAAACCGAGCTGAAAGTTTCGGTCAAGCTGTTGTTAAATTGCGAATTATCGGAATATTTCCGGAACGATAAATTCGGCGAAAACCGCAGTGATGTGATTTCCATTGCCCGCATCCATGATTAAAAAAGATTAAGCGAAAATACCGTGTGCGCCGCACAATCGTCAATCGTTAACAAATAGTTAATTCTTATATAGCATTTTTAGGGATCAACTTCTCGTATAGGTGGCGCGGCCGCTCGCCCAAGGTGGCGATACCAATCGCCGTGCTGCCTTCCTATATTGGCTTTCGAGACAACACGCCCCGCCGAACAAGCCCGCCAAACAAGGATGTCCGTATGCCCGCCAACAACCCCGCTCTCACCGACTGGAACGGCCTCAATGGTCTGCCGCGCTTCGAGGCGCTGAATGACGGCGATTTCGCGCCGGCTTTCGATGCGGCCCTTGCCCGGCACGAAGAGGAGATCGATGCGATCGCCGACAATCCCGAAGCGCCCACCTTCGGCAACACGATCGTGGCGCTGGAGCTTGCGGGCGACGATCTCTCGCGGGTGTCGGCGCTGTTCTGGAACCGCGCCGGGGCGCATACCAATGACACGATCCAGGCGCTGGAGCGGGATATCTCGCCGAAGATGTCGCGGCATTATTCGAAGATCGGCATGAATGCGGCGCTCTTTGCGCGCATCGACACGCTGTGGGAGGCGCGCGAAACGCTCGGGCTGACGCTGGAGCAGACGCGGGTGCTGGAGCGCCACTGGAAGGGTTTCGTCAAGTCGGGCGCCAAGCTCGAGAAGGCGGAGCAGGAAAAGCTCGCGGGGATCAACGAGACGCTGGCGGGGCTCGGCACGCAGTTCGGCCAGAACGTGCTTGCCGACGAGAAGGGCTGGGCGCTGATCCTTTCAGACGGCGATGATCTCGCGGGCATTCCCGATTTTCTCAAGGACGCGATGGCGGCGGCGGCGCGTGAGCGCGGCGAAGAGGGCAAGTTCGCAGTGACGCTGTCGCGCTCGATCATCGAGCCGTTTCTCACCTTCTCCGAGCGCCGCGAACTGCGCGAACAGGCGTTCAAGGCCTGGGTGGCCCGTGGCGAGAACGATGGCCCGTCGGACAATCGCGGCATCATCCGCGACACGCTTCAACTCCGCGCCGAGGTGGCGAAGCTGCTCGGCTACGGCAATTTCGCCGAGTTGAAGCTCGACAACACCATGGCGAAGACGCCTGACGCTGTGAACGATCTTCTGAAGAAGGTCTGGGTCAAAGCGGTGAAGCGCGCCGGCGAGGAAGAGGCGGATATCGCGAGCCTGATCGCCGACGAGGGCAAGAACCACGAGGTCATGCCGTGGGACTGGCGGTTCTACGCCGAAAAGATCCGGGCCCAAAAGTTCAATTTCTCCGAGGCGGAACTGAAGCCCTATCTGCAGCTGGAAAAGATCATCGACGCCTGCTTCGACGTGGCGGGGCGCCTGTTTGATATTCACGCGGTGGAGAAGAAGGGCGTTGCCGCCTATCACCCCGATGTCCGCGTCTTCGAAATCCGCGATCGCGACGACAAGCTGGTGGCGATGTTCCTCGGCGATTATTTCGCCCGCTCGTCGAAGCGCTCGGGCGCCTGGATGAGCGCGTTCCAGTCGCAGCACAAGCTGCCGCTGAAGAATGGTGCTCAGGGCGAGCTGCCGATCATCTACAATGTCTGCAACTTCGCCAAGCCGGCCGAGGGCAAGCCGGCGCTCTTGTCGCTGGATGATGCTCGCACGCTGTTCCACGAATTCGGCCATGCGCTGCACGGCATGCTCTCCAACGTGACCTACCCTTCCGTGTCGGGCACCGGCGTGTCGCGCGATTTTGTCGAACTGCCGTCGCAGCTTTACGAGCATTGGCTGACGGTGCCTGAGATCCTGAAGCAGTACGCCGTGCATTTCGAGACCGGCAAGCCGATGCCGCAGGATTTGCTCGACAAGGTGCTGGCTGCGCGCAGCTTCAATGCCGGGTTCAACACGGTGGAGTTCACCTCGTCCGCTCTGGTCGACATGGCGTTTCATACGCGGGACGAGGTTGCCGATCCGATGGCGGTGCAGGCCGAGGTGCTGAAAGAGCTCGGCATGCCGAAGTCGATGGTGATGCGCCACGCCTCGCCGCACTTCCAGCATATCTTCGCCGGCGGTTATTCGGCGGGCTATTACTCCTACATGTGGTCGGAAGTGCTCGACGCCGATGCGTTTTCGGCCTTCGAGGAGACGGGCGATGCGTTCAATGGCGAGATTGCGCGAAAGCTGCGCGATCACGTCTATTCGGTGGGCGGGTCGGTCGATCCGGAGGATACCTACCGGGCATTCCGCGGCAAGCTGCCGAGCCCGGATGCGATGCTGGTGAAGCGTGGGCTGGCGACGTTCGAGGAGTTGGCGGGGAGTGATGCGTAGGTTGTTTGTTTGATGTTGGGGTGGGGTAGCGGCTCTTGCGATTGAGTTGATACCCCTTCGGGCTTTGTGGGTGTGATACCCCCCTCTGCCCTGCCGGGCATCTCCCCCACAGGTGGGGAGATTGGCTGGGCGCGGCCGCTCGCTCCACTCTCATTGTTTGGCTGAGAGCAGACCACGAGTCGATCTCCCCACCTGTGGGGGAGATGTCCGGCAGGACAGAGGGGGGTAATCCTTGGCCGCAGCGTAAGCGAGAGCCGGCGCCTCGGATAGCCAAGCGAGACGCAAACCCCACCCATCCCAACACAAAACTGTCGCCAAACCTTCGGAAAACCGTCATGGCGGCGTCAAGTGGGTGACATGTGGGGTGGGCATAGGCGGGGTGCGGGAGATCGTCCCGATTGCCAAGCCGGATGCGCCACCCGATGACACTGACGGAACCGACTCGCCGCCGTTTCTTATCCTCGATGGGAGCGGTTGGCGGATTTGCCGTGGCGGGGCTGGCGATGCCCTATTATGCGCGCGGATCGTCCAGCCGGCCGGTGTTTACCTCGGGCGTGCAGTCCGGCGATGTCGATCAGACCTCGGGCGTCATCTGGACGCGGGTGGATCGGCCGTCGCGGCTCTTCGTGGAATACTCGACATCAGACAAGTTCTCCAACGCCGTGAGGCTGCCGCCGATCGATGTCACGCCTGACAGCGACCTGACCGCGAAGCTGTTGCTCCAGGATCTGCCTGCCGATCAGGAGGTGTTCTATCGTTTCCGGGCGGCGGATATCCAGGACATCAACAGCCGGTCGGAGCCGATCCTCGGGCAGTTTCGCACCGCGCCCGTCTCCCGCCGCGATATCCGCTTCGTCTGGTCGGGCGATACGGTGGGGCAGGGGTGGGGGATCGATGAGGAGGGGATGCGGACCTATTCGACGATCGCCTATCACCGGCCGGATTTCATGATCCATTCCGGCGACACGATCTATGCCGACAATCCCGTTCCCGACGAGATTTCGCTGCGCGGCGGCGGGGTCTGGAAGAACCGAGTCGTCACCGAGGCCAAGCGCGAAATCGCCCAGACGCTCGACCAGTTTCGCGGGCAATGGACCTATAATCTGCTCGATGAGCATGTGAAATCGCTCAACGCCGTCTGCCCCATCTTCTACCAGTGGGACGATCACGAGGTGCTGAACAACTGGTCGCCGTCGACCGATCTCAGCCATGACGATCGCTACAAGGAGAAGTCGGTCGCGGTGCTTTCGGCACGGGCGGCACGAGCCTTTCACGAGATGACGCCGACGCGCCATGTCGCGGCCGAGCCGGGGCGGATCTATCGCAAGGTTTCCTATGGGCCGCTGCTCGACGTGTTCTTCGTCGATCTGCGCTCCTATCGCGGGCCGAACAGCCATGGGCTGGACGAAAAGCTTTCGCCGCAGTCGCGGATATTCGGCGAGCGGCAGGTGGCGTGGCTGAAGCGCGAACTGGTGCGCTCGACGGCGACGTGGAAGGTGATCGCCTGCGATCTGCCGATTGGTCTCGTCATCTGGGACGATTATGGCAACCGGCGCGGAGCAGAATCGATCTCCAATGGCGACAATGGCGCGCCGCTCGGTCGCGAGCTCGAATTCGCCGATCTCCTGCGCTTCATCCGCGATGCCGGGATATCGAACATGATCTGGCTGACGGCCGACGTGCATTACGCGGCGGCGCATCACTATAGTCCCGAGCGGGCGAAGTTCCGCGAGTTCCTGCCGTTCTGGGAATTCGTGGCCGGACCGTTGCATTCGGGCACCTACGGGCCGCAGGAGCTCGACATGACCTTCGGGCCAGAGGTCAAGTTCATGAAGGCGGCGCCCGGTGGGACCGAGCAGAACCTGCCGCCATCAGCAGGCATGCAGTTCTTCGGTCTCGTCGATATCGATGGTGCCAGCGAGCAGCTGACGGTGCGGCTGATGGATCGCAACGACCAGGAGCTCTGGCGGGTGGTGCTCGACCCCGAAAGGACGAGCTGATGCGATCCGTGCTATACGTGCATTCCTCTCATTCCAGGCTCCCCCCTTTCGCATTCGCGAAAAACACTGTAAGAGCCGCCCCAATGCAATTGGCGCCCTCCCAGCGTGGCGCCCCAGCCTCAGAGATATAGACATATGGCACTTCGCAACATCGCGATTATCGCGCACGTTGACCATGGCAAGACGACACTGGTCGACGAGCTCCTGAAACAGTCCGGTTCGTTCCGCGAAAACCAGCGCGTTGCGGAACGCGTGATGGACTCGAACGACCTGGAAAAGGAACGCGGTATCACGATCCTTGCCAAGGCGACCTCGGTCGAGTGGAAGGGTGTTCGCATCAACATCGTCGACACCCCCGGCCACGCCGACTTCGGTGGTGAAGTCGAGCGTATCCTGTCGATGGTGGATGGCGCGATCGTTCTGGTCGATAGCTCTGAAGGCCCGATGCCGCAGACGAAGTTCGTCGTCTCCAAGGCGCTGAAGGTCGGCCTCCGTCCGATCGTCGCGATCAACAAGATCGACCGTCCCGATGGCCGCCACGAGGAAGTCATCAACGAAGTGTTCGACCTCTTCGCCAGCCTCGACGCCACCGACGAACAGCTCGACTTCCCGATCCTCTACGGTTCCGGTCGCGATGGCTGGATGAACTTCAATCCTGAAGGTCCGAAGGATGAAGGCCTGGCGCCGCTGCTCGACCTCGTGCTCAAGCACGTTCCGGAGCCGAAGGTTGCCGAAGGCCCGTTCACGATGATCGGCACCATCCTGGAAGCCAACAACTTCCTCGGCCGTATCATCACCGGCCGTATCAATTCCGGCTCGATCAAGCCGAACCAGGCTGTCAAGGTTCTCAGCCAGGACGGCAAGACGATCGAAACCGGTCGTATCTCCAAGATCCTCGCATTCCGCGGCATCGAGCGCACCTCGATCGAAGAAGCACATGCAGGCGACATCGTTGCCATCGCCGGCCTCTCCAAGGGCACGGTTGCCGATACCTTCTGCGATCCGGCTGTCAACGAAGCGCTGACCGCGCAGCCGATCGACCCGCCGACCGTTACCATGTCCTTCATCGTCAACGACAGCCCGCTCGCCGGCACCGAAGGCGACAAGGTTACCTCGCGCGTCATCCGTGACCGCCTGTTCAAGGAAGCCGAAGGCAACGTCGCGCTGAAGATCGAAGAAGCCGAAGGCAAGGATTCGTTCTACGTTTCCGGCCGCGGCGAATTGCAGCTCGCCGTTCTGATCGAAACCATGCGCCGCGAAGGCTTCGAGCTTGCCGTGTCGCGTCCGCGCGTCGTCATGCACAAGGACGAGAGCGGCCAGACCATGGAGCCGATCGAAGAAGTCGTCATCGACGTCGATGAAGAGCATTCTGGCGTCGTCGTTCAGAAGATGTCCGAGCGCAAGGCCGAAATGACCGAGCTGCGTCCTTCGGGCGGCAACCGCGTTCGCCTGGTGTTCCACGCTCCGACCCGCGGCCTGATCGGCTACCAGTCGGAACTTCTGACCGACACGCGCGGCACCGCCGTGATGAACCGCCTGTTCAAGGACTACCAGCCCTACAAGGGTGAAATCGGTGGCCGCACGAACGGCGTTCTGCTCGCAAACGCTGCCGGCGAAGCTGTTGCCTACGCCATGTTCAACCTGGAAGATCGCGGCCCGATGATGATCGAGCCCGGCGAAAAGGTCTACATGGGCATGATCATCGGCATTCACAGCCGCGACAACGACCTTGAGGTCAACGTCCTCAAGGGCAAGCAGCTCACCAACATCCGCGCTGCCGGCAAGGACGAAGCCGTCAAGCTGACGCCGCCGATCCGCATGACGCTCGACCGCGCGCTCTCCTGGATCCAGGACGACGAGCTGATGGAAGTGACGCCGAAGTCGATCCGTCTGCGCAAGATGTATCTCGACGCCAACGACCGCAAGCGCTTCGCCAAGGCGAAGACCGCCTAAGTCGAACAGGCTTACACGAGACTTCGAAACCCCGGCCATCGCGCCGGGGTTTTTATTTTGTGCGGTTCGCCGAATCCTTCTTGTCGCAATAGTTAAAAAAGCGTTAAATTTCAGCCGTCGTCCACATGTTAACCCTGTGGGCAATCCGGCTGAATGCGTTAGCGCATATGGTTAATTGTCCGCGACCGGGCCAGAGTAAGCGTTATGAAGACGTTGTCGATCGATGTTCGGCGGGCCGAGCCGCATGATTCCCGAGCTATCTCGGAGGTGCACCGGCTTGCGTGGAAACATACCTATGCCGGCATCATTCCGCACAAGGCGCTGACGCAGATGGTGGAGCGCCGCGGCGAGAGTTGGTGGCGCAAGGCGACACGCGGTCCGGCGACGCTTCTGGTGCTCGATGTCGCCGGAACGGTTGCCGGCTATGCAACGCTTGGTCTCAACCGCGCCCGCGCGCTGCCGCAGGAAGGCGAGATCTACGAGCTTTATCTGCGCCCCGAATATCAGGGCATCGGCCTCGGCCACATGCTGTTTTCCGAAGCGCGGCGGCTTTTGAAGTCGCTCGGCTGCAAGGGCATGGTGGTCTGGTGCCTGGAAGAGAACGAGGGCGGCGCGGACTTCTATCGCGGCCATGGCGGCATCGATTATTGCGAGGGTACCGAAACCTTCGACGAAAAGCCCTTGAAGAAGATCGGCTTCATCTGGAACTGAGCGATCTGCTCAACGACAAGGTGCGGGGAGCCAAGTTTTGGCCTCTGCCCAGTTTTCCGGCATTTTGAAGGCCAGATCATAAAACAATCATGTGCCTGCGCGGTCTTGCTATGTTGCTTCGCGGCATGAATCCGATTATCTGGCTGCGAAGATTTCACGTCGCGGGAGTAATCGCATGCGCATCGACGCCATTGCCATTGGCAAGAACCCACCTGAGGACGTCAACGTCATCGTTGAAGTTCCCGTCGGTGGCCACCCGATCAAGTACGAGATGGACAAGGACGCCGGCACGCTGGTTGTCGACCGTTTCCTCTACACGCCGATGACCTACCCGGGTAACTACGGCTTCGTACCGCACACGCTGTCCGAGGACGGCGACCCGATCGACGTCCTGATCGCCAGCACCCGCCCGCTGGTTCCAGGTTGCGTCATCAACGTGCGCCCGATCGGCGTTCTGAAGATGGAAGACAATTCCGGCAAGGACGAGAAGATCATCGCCGTGCCGTCGCCGAAGCTGACCATGCGCTACGACAAGGTCAAGGACTACACGGATATGCCCGAGATCACGCTCAAGCAGATCGAGCACTTCTTCGAGCACTACAAGGATCTGGAACCCGGCAAGTGGGTGAAGATCTACGGCTGGGGCGACGCCAAGGAAGCCGGCCAGCTCATCCTCGAGGCGATCGAACGCGCCAAGAAGGAAAAGGCCTGATTACAGGCCGAGTAAAGCTTCCAGCTTTTTGATGATATCCTCCGGCTCGGCATCGATCCGGAGGATTTTTTTACGCGACGTGTCGCCGGAGACGAGGTTCACCGAGGACTTCGCGAGGCCGAGCTGCTTGGCCACAAGCGCGACCAGCGCCTTGTTGGCCTTGCCCTTCTCGGGAACGACCGAAACGCGGGCCTTCAGATAGGCCCTGCCGTCGGCATCCAGCTCAATACCATCGATCTGATCCCGCCCGCCGTTCGGCGTCAGCCGTACAGCGAGCAGGAGATGATCGTCGAAGGCCTGCCAGGGCCTTATCGCAACACCATCGGCACGATGGTGTTCCACATGAACGAGCGGATGAAGAAGATGATGAGCAGCAGGATGATCGGCGAGATGTCGATGCCGCCGAGGTTCGGCAGCACGCGACGGATCGGGCGCAGCACCGGTTCGGTGACGTTGTAGAGGAACATGCCGACCGAATTGACGAACTGATTGCTGGAATTGATCACGTTGAACGCGTAGAGCCAGGAGAAAATGGCGCTGGCGATCAAGATCCAGGTGTAAAGATTCAAAGCCAAATCAATGGTTTGAAAAAGCGCAAGCATCGCAATCTCCAGTTCGTTGTTGACAGACATGTAGACATTGGCGACTAAACCGGCAAGAGCCGTGTGCAATGCTGCGGCAATTCATGTTTAACGGGCGCGTCGGGGAACGATATTTCGTCCGTTTGTTGGAAAGACATCATGTCCATCTCGGCTCACGGCGACCGCTTCGCGGCCTTCCGGCACTCCTCCTACACCCGCTTCTTCTTCGCGCGCTTTCTCTTGTCGTTTTCGCAGCAGATCGTTAGCGTCGCGGTCGGGTGGCAGATGTACGACCAGACGGGCAGCGCCATCTATCTCGGCCTGATCGGGCTGGTGCAGTTCCTGCCGTCGCTGCTGCTCATCCTCGTCACCGGCTCGGTCGCCGACCGCTATAACAGGCGGGCCATCGCTTCGCTGTGCTCGCTGGTGGCCGCCCTTTGCACGCTGACGCTGCTTGGGATGACCATGACGGGCACCTTCTCGCCCATCCCTGTTTTCGCGGTGCTTCTGGTCTTCGGCATCGAGCGTGCCTTCATGTCGCCGGCGGTGCAGTCCTTGGCGCCCAATCTCGTGCCGGCCGATGATCTCTCGAACGCGATCGCGTGGAACTCGTCCTCCTGGCAACTCGCCTCGATCACCGGCCCCGTCATCGGCGGCCTGCTCTACGGCATCAATGCGCATACGGCCTATACGGTGGCCGTGGTGTTCGCGGGCCTCGGGGCGGGGCTGCTCTTCCTGATCCCGAAGCCGGCGCAGAAAACCACGGGCGAGGCGAAGAGCTGGGACATGATCCTCGGCGGCTTCAAGTTCATCCGCACCGAGAAGGTGGTGCTGGGCGCGATCTCGCTCGATCTCTTCGCGGTGCTGCTCGGCGGCGCCACGGCGCTGATGCCGATCTTTGCGCGCGATATCCTGACGCTCGGCCCCTGGGGCCTCGGCCTGCTGCGCTCCGCACCGGGTGTCGGCGCGATCATCATGGCGGTGCTGCTTGCGACCTATCCGCTGAAGCATCGCGCCGGGGTCTACATGTTCGTCGGTGTGGCGCTGTTCGGGCTGGGGACGATCGTCTTCGGCCTATCTGACAATGTCGAGCTCTCGATCGCGGCTCTGGCGCTGATGGGCGCGGCCGACATGGTGTCGGTCTATGTCCGCGAGAGCCTGATCGCGCTCTGGACGCCCGACCAACTGCGCGGCCGCGTCAACGCCGTCAACATGGTGTTCGTCGGGGCGTCGAACGAGCTTGGCGAGTTTCGTGCGGGGACGATGGCCTCGGTGTTTGGTGCTGTGCCGGCGGTTGTCATCGGCGGGATCGGGACGCTGGTTGTGGCGGCGCTGTGGGCGAGCGGGTTTCCGCAGTTGCGGAAGATCGATACGCTGGATGCGCCGGAGCATGTGACGCGGGGGTAGTTTTGGGGGGGCGTTGTGCTGTGGGGACGCCGTGGGCTTTGTGCCGTGGGATACCCTCAGGGGCGTCGTGCCGTGTGATACCCCCCTCTGCCCTGCCGGGCATCTCCCCCACAGGTGGGGAGATCGACTCGTTGCGGCGGCATCGCCAAACAATGACTGTTGGAACGAGCGGGTGCGTCTAGCCGATCTCCCCCCTTGTGGGGGAGATGCCCGGCAGGGCAGAGGGGGGTAACCCACGGCACAACGCCCGCACGGCTCAACCCTCACCCCGAAATCATCACCTCCGCCTCGATCTCGACCGGGAAATTCAGCGGCAGGCCGGCGACGCCGATGGCGGAGCGGGCGTGGCGGCCGACGTCCTGGCCGAAGACGTCGTTGATCAGCTCGGTGAAGCCGTTGATGACGGCGGGCGGATTGGAGAAGTGGGGGGCGCAGTTGACCATGCCGAGAACGCGGCACCAGCCGGTGATGCGGTCGAGGCTGCCGAGTTCGCGCTTCAGGCTGCCCAGCATGGCGAGCCCCACCTTGCGGGCCGAGGCGTGGGCTTCCTCGATCGTGACAGTGTCGCCGACGACGCCGAAGGGGCCTGATGGCGAGCCGTCGGGGTTCTGCGGGCCGTGGCCGGAGATGAAGGCCCTGTTGCCACGAACGTTGACCCAGGGAAAGGGCAGCGTCATGTGCGAGGGCAGTTTCAGCGGCTGGGGCAGGACGAGGCCCAGCGAGACAAGCTTCTGTTCGTAGTTCGACATGCTGTTCCCCTGACATGGCTGCGGTCATGGCGGCGCTTGGCGCGACCAATCGGCCGGATCGTGGATCGGAACCTGTTTCTGCTACTAAAATGCCGTCGAAGTGACGTCGCACACCATAGCACGACGCGCGGGGCTCCGCATCAGGCCGTCAGCGTGGCCTTGGCCGAGGGCGCTGATTTCGGCTTCTTGCCCTCGAAGACGAGATCGAGGAATTCGTTGAGCCAGGCCTTGAGCGGCGCGTCGAACAGCATGCGGCCTTCAAGGTGCTCGCGGCCCTGTTGCGCGTTGGGGAGGATGAAGCGGTGGGCGCCGTGGACGACCCAGCGGTGCATCATGGCGCGCGTCAGTTCGGCGTGGAACTGCAGCGCCCAGGCGTGGCCGTTATAGCGGAAGGCCTGGTTCGGGTAGACATCGCCTTCGGCGAGCAGATCGGCGCCGCGCGGCAGATCGAAACCTTCGCGGTGGAAGTGGTAGACCATCCGCGGCCAGTGCATCAGCTGTCGGCCCTTTTCGGTCGCGCGCAGCGGATACCAGCCGATCTCGGTGGTCTCGTCGGCATTGGCCGCGACCTTGCCGCCGAGATGGCGGACCAGCATCTGCGCGCCGAGACAGATGCCGAGCAGCGGCTTCTTCTCCTTCAGCGGCACATTGAGCCAGCTGATCTCGGCCTTGACGAAGTCGTCGGGATCGTTGGCGCTCATCGGGCCGCCGAAGACGACGGCGCCGGCATGCTCGGCAAGCGTTATCGGCAGCTTCTGGCCTAGCACCGGGCGGCGGATGTCGAGGGGATAGCCCTTCTCGGCGAGCAGCTGGCCGACGCGGCCGGGGCTGGAGCTCTCCTGATGCAGCACGATCAGGACCGGGCGTTTGCCTTCGATGCTTGAACCCGGGTCGTTGGGGTCTATGGCGCCGGGGCCGGCAATGCCGGTGCCCGCCGCGCCTGTACTGTCAGTCGGCATCGTCTTGCACCACATCGATGCCGGTGACGCGCTTGGCTGCTTCCTGGCGCTTCTGGATGCGCTCGCGGGCCGAGACGCCGAGAAGCTCGGCGATGCGCCAGATGGCGTCGTCCTCCATCTCGCTGCGCTCGCCATCGGCATAGACGATGTCCCAGAGGATGCCGATCAGCTCCAGGCGCTGCTCGGTGTCGAGATGGCGCTTCAGGTCGGAGGTGAAGCGGTAGTAATCGACGGCGTCGCTTTCGGCTTCCTGGCCGGCGGCAATCAGCGCGTCGAGCTGCTTGCCGTCGAGACCGTACTGGTCCTTCAAGAGCGTGCGCAGACGCTTCTTCTCGCTGTCCTTGATCTGGCCGTCGGCCTCCATGACCTGCATGCAGAGCGCGGCCACCGCGATGCGGGGATCATCGGGGGCGAAGCTGCTCTTTTGGGTGTCTGCGGTCAGGTTCTGAAAAAATGCCTGGAAGCGTTCGAACATACGGGTCCTGTTTGGCTAGAAGAGGCGAAGCCGTGTCTTGGGTTCTGGCTCGGCCGATGGATTGCGCACGCCCGGATCATCCGGCAGGCCGCCGAAGAAGGGGCGCGGTTCGGGGGCGTCGGCAGGCTTGCTCGCGGTTGCCGGCTCCTTCGGGGCCGGCTTCGGCTTGGAGGGCGCGGGTGCTGCCGGCGTCTCGGCCACCGGGCGGGCGGCCTTGGCGATGGTCGCGGCGCGCTCGAGCTCGATGATGCGGTGATCGCCGGCGGCACTATCTGATCTCACGTCGCGCACCGGCGGCAGGCTCTTCAGCGCGCTGTCGATGGAGATGACGGAGCCTTCCTCGACCGGGCCTTCGACCTGGCCGAACGGCGCCTTCCAGACGAAGGCGTCGAGCTTGCCGGTGACGGGCGAAAGCGGCAGCCATTTTTCGGAGACATAGCCGTCGGCCACCCATGCCGGATCGCGCGGCGCCTTCAGCGCCTGGGCGAGCCAGTGGCGGATGCGGCCCTGGTCGCCGGTGTCGGCTTCCTCGATATCGGCGAGCAGCAGGAAGGCTGCCTCGCGCGGCTCGATGCGGGCGGCGGCCTCGGCCTTGGCGCGGGCCTTGGCGAAATCCCGGATGTCGAGTGCCGCCTGGGCGACGATCAACAGCGATTCGATGTTGTTGGGGCGGAGCGCTTCCAGCTTTTCGGCGCGCTTCAGCCGGTCGGCAAGCGAATCGCCGCTGCGGGCGCGCACATAGGTGGCGCCGATCTCGGGATGCGGGTTGGTCTTCCAGGCCTGCTCAAGAATGGAGGCTGCCTTGCGCAGCTTGTCTTCGCGAAACAGCGCCTTGGCGGCAATGATCGCTGCCGGCTCGAAATCGGCCGAGAGTTTCAGCGCATGCGTGGCGTCGTCGCGAGCGCCTGATGGATCGTTCTCCAGCTTCTCGTCGGCGCGGGCGGTCAGCAGCACGGCGCGCAGCCGGTCGGCCTCGGCCTTTTCGATGACGCGGGCGGCCTTCTGCTGCTCAAGCAGGCGGATCGCATCGTCCCAGCGGCCGGACTGGCTGCGGTATTCGAGCGTCGCCTGGGCGGCCCAGGGCAGATAGGGCGCGTTGTCGGCCGCCTTTTCGGCATATTGCCGGGCAGCCTCGTTGGCGCCGAGGCGCTTGGCCTCGAGATAGAGGCCGCGCAGGCCGAGTTCGCGGGTTTCGGGATCCTCGACCATCGCCTCGAACTTGGCGCGGGCCTCGTCATGCCGACCCTCGATCAGGGCTGCCTGGGCTTCGAGCAGCGCGATCAGTGGCTCCTGGTCGGCGCGGATCAGGCCGCGCGAGCGGGCGGCCATCTTGCGGGCCATCAGCGCATTGCCAGCGCCGGCGGCGATCAGGCCGGTCGAGAGCGCCTGGTAGCCACGGTCGCGCTTGCGGGCGCGGAAATAGCGGGTGACGGAATGCGGCGAGGTCCAGATGACGCGCACCAGCCACCAGGCGACCATGACGACCGCGATCAGCGCGATGATCGCGGTTGCGGCGACGATCAGCCGGGTCTGATAAAGCTGGCCTTCCCAGATCAGCGAGAGATCGCCGGGGCGATCGGCAAGCCAGGAGAAGCCGTAGCCGAGGACGAGCACGAGAAGCGCGAAGACGACGAGCCTGATCATGATCAGCCCTCCTTGCCGGTGCCTGAGACGGCCTTCGACAGCGCGCTGCCGACCAGTTCCTCGACGCGGATGCGGGCATCCAGCGATTGCTTGAAGGCGGCGGACGCCTGCTTGGCATCTGCCGGCAGCGTGGTCCACTCGTTGGCCGCACCCGGCAGGTCGCCGTTTTTCACCTTGTCTTCCATGCGCGCGGCAATAGCCTCGACGCTGTCGCCCTGGATGTTGCCGACCGGGCGCACGCTGACCAGCGACTTGGCGCCAGCCATCAGCCGGTCGGACCAGCTCTCGTTCGGATCGGCCTTGTTGACGCTGCCGACGATCGCGGTCGCGACATCGGGCGCCTGGCGGATCAGCTCGGCGCGCGAGGGTACGCCGGTTTCGGCGAAATTCTTGAGATCGGCGACGACGGGATCATCGGGCGAAACGCCGGTATAGGTGTCGAGTTCTGCCACGAAAGGTCCGCCACGATCGATCGCCGCCTTCAGGCCGGCCGCGGCGATCGCCTTGGCGACGGCGACGTCCTGGCGTGGCTCATTGAGCTTCTGTTCGGCGGCGGTGAGGCGCTGTTCGAGCTCGGCGCCATTGGTGGCACGCTGCTCGGTCGCCTGGCTGACGGCGCCGCGCAGCTGGTCGAGCTGGGCGGTGAGATCCGATATCTTCTGGTTCAGCGCATCGACGGTGGCGCTATCGGTGCCCGACGCGGCTGCCTGAGGCGCCTTGGCGGCGGTCTCAAGTGCCGCGATGCGGCTTTCGAGCGCATCATTGGCCGGCGCTGCCTGCGGTGCGGCGGCGAGGTTGGCGACGGACTGCTTGAGGCCGTCGATTTCGCCGGAGAGGTTGGCGATCTCGGGCGAAGCCGTCTCAGGGGCCGAAGAGCCGGGCAGGAAGCCTGCATACTGAATGGCGCCGGCGCCGATCAAGGCGATCAGCCCGCCGACGATGCCGGCGGCGATCAGCCCGGACGTGCCGCCAGATTGGCGCGGCGGCTCGCTCTTTGCGGGCTCCACGGGTTCGGGCGCATGATTATAGGGCGGCAGTTCGGGATCCGGCGCCTTGTCATAGGCGAAGGGCTCCGCCGTCTCTTCAACAGGAGCGTCGGCCTTGGCCTTCGCGGCGTTGCTCTCGTCGATAGCTTCATCGGGAACGATCGATTCGCTGGTCTCCGGCGGTGCTTCGACTACCTCGTCGGCTGCCTTGCCGATATCCGGGCCGGCATCATGCCGGATGTCCTTGCTGGCACTCTCTTCCGAGGCAATCTCCTGCGCATCCAAGTCGATCGTGACCGGCTCGTCGGTGCTCTTCGAATGGCGGGGCGGATTTCCTGGTGCCATGAGACCCTCATAATTCTTACAGTGGTTCGAAAGTAGTCAGTGAGGCCGGTGAAGGAAAGAGGCCAGATGAAATTTGCAAAATTAGGTCGCGACCTTGGCTGAAATCTGACCGGTTTGCGGGGCGGACCGGGTGGCGTTGTCAGGATCGAGGGAAAGGTTTAATAATAGGTCGATTGATTTAATATCAAGCCAATTGGTTCTTTATCGGATCATCTGTTGAGATGTTGGAGGTGTTGAACGGTGGTGAGAACCATTGCGCAAAGCGCCATCAGGAACCCTGTCGACGTCATCTTCGGGGTGGATTCGAATGTGCGTGTCCTGCGCGTGCTGGCGCGCCATGGCGGGCTGCTCTCCGCTGCCGATATCAGCCAGCGCGCGGCCTTGTCGAAGAGCAGCACGCGCCTTGGGCTGCTCTCGCTGGAGGATAACGGTGTCATCTTCGCCGAGGGGGCGGGATACAGCCGGCTGTATCGGCTGAATGCCGAGCATTATCTCGCCGACCAGATACGAAGTCTCTTCGCCGCCGAGGATCGGCGGTTTGCCGATATCGTCGAGGCTGTGAAGGATAGCGCCGACAGCAAGGCGTCGCTGGTCAAAAGCTTATGGATCTACGGCAGCGTTGCGCGCGGGGAGGATCGGCTTGGCAGTGACTTGGACGCCGCTGTGGTGGCCGACGCCGGAGACCTCGCGGTGGTGGTCGAGACCATCAGGGATAGTCTGGCCGCGCATTCCGGGCGGCTCGGTTTCACCGCAAGCGTCGTCGGTCTCGATATGTCCGATGTCGAGCGGCTCGCGCGTGATCGTGATCCCTGGTGGGCCAATGCGGTTGCGGATGCGATCGTGCTGTCGGGCAGGCGGCCGGAGGAGCTTGCCGCCTTGGCTGGGGCCGGTGCGGATGGTTAGATCGAGGCCGGGCAAGAAGACGGATACGACTTATGTCTCGGCGCGGCTTGCCGTTGCGCGAGCCTACCTGAAGGATGCCCGGAACAGCAATGCGTGGGCGGACCTCGGCGATCTCGGAAACACGTCCATTGCGACGTCAATCAATTGCGCCATTGCCTATGCCGATGCAATCACGGCCAGGTATCGCGGGGAGATCAATCAGGGCGACCATGGGGCGGTGATCAAGCTGCTTCGCGCGGCACTCGGCAATGCATTTCCGAAACACCAGGAGACAAACCTTCGCGCGCTTCTGGAGCAGAAGGACGAGGTGCAATACGGGGCGCGCGCGAAGTCGCGGGACGATGCCGCACGGGCGCTCGTTCGGCTTGAGGAGTTTGTTGCCTGGGCGGAAACTCAACTCATGAAATGACTGCGCAGCTCACAGAAGCGACAACAGGGCTGTCTCATCCGGGCTGTCGGGCGTGGCGGATTGGCCCTGCAGGGTCGGGGGGATGGCCTCAGCGATGGCCGGGCTGAGGCAGAGGAGGCGGACGCCGATGAGGGCGTCGAGATTGGCGGATATTTCCTTGAGGGCGAAGAAATCCTCGGCGGTGCGGCGGGAATAGAAGAGGATCGCGTCGGGTTCGTGGGCTGAGAAGAGTTCGCGGAGCAGCTGGTCGGGGATGTCGAGGCGGCGCATGCGGTAGCATTCGACGGTGGTGACGGTCAGGCCAAGGTCTGCGGCGCGGGTCTCGAAGGTTTCGGCGCGGGGGAAGCCGGCTAGGTAGAGGAGGTTGGTCTTCTTGTCCGATTGCGCGGTGTCGCGTTGCGCGATGCGGTCGGCGAGGTCGGCGCCGTCGCCGGTGGAGGCGGTGACGTCTCTGAAGCCGGCTGCCCTTGCTTCTTCGGCGGTGGCGTCGCCGACGGCGTAAAGGGGGCGGGAGAGATATGGGGCGAGGTCATCGGGGCGTTCGGTGAGAACGCGGATGGCTTCGGCGCTGGTGACCGATATCGGGCCGTCGGAGTTGGCGAGCGCCGTGAAGGCGGCGTCCGGGTCATGGGCGGGAGCCGATAGCGGCAGCATGATCGGCTCGTGCCCCATCTCCGCCAGCCGTTTTGCGGTGCGCTCGCCCGGATGCGGTGGACGGGTGACGAGCACGCGCATGCGCCGTCAGCTCCAGCTGTCGAAGAACGACGTGCCGGCGCGGGCGCGGATATCCTGGCCGGCACGGGTGCCGAGCGCTACCGCGTCGCGGCGATGGCCGTCGATGGTGATGGCGTGCTGGCTGCGGCCATCGGGGGTGATGATCAGGCCGTGCAGGCGGATCTGGTCGCCTTCGCAGACGGCATAGCCGCCGATCGGCGTGCGGCAGGAGCCATCGAGTGCGCCAAGGAAGGCGCGCTCGCAGGAAACCGTGTCGTAGGTCCTGATATCGTTGATCGGGGCGAGCAGCGCGTCGGTGACCGTGTCGCCGATGCGGCTTTCGATGCAGATCGCGCCCTGGGCAGGTGCCGGCGGGAAGGTGTCGGGGTCGAGGATGTCGGTGATGACCTCGACCTTGCCGAGCCGCTTCAGGCCGGCGAGCGCCAAGAGCGTCGCGTCGACCTGGCCTTCGTTCAGCTTGCGCAGGCGGGTGTCGACGAGGCCGCGGAAGGTGATGACGTTGATATCGGGGCGCATGCGGCGGATCAGCGCCTGGCGGCGCAGCGACGAGGAGCCGACGGTGGCGCCATGCGGCAAGTCGATCAGCTTCGGGGCGGTGCGGCCTACGACAGCATCGCGAATGTCTTCGCGCGGCAGGTAGGCGGAGAGACAGAGCCCCTCGGGCAGCGTCGTCGGCATGTCCTTGGAGGAGTGCACGGCGATGTCGAGGTCGCCGCTCGAGAGCTTCTCTTCCAGTTCCTCGGTGAACAGGCCCTTGCCGCCGATCTCCGACAGCGAGCGATCGGTGATGCGGTCGCCCTTGGTCGAGAGCACCACGATCTCGAACATTTCCTCGGGCAGATTATGGGCCGCCATCAGCCTGTCTCGAGCTTCGTTTGCCTGGGCGATCGCCAGCGGGCCGCCTCTGGTGCCGATCCGGAAAGGTTTTGTTTGCATCCGCATTGATCCGTTGTTACCGGAGTTTCTCGTAAACAGGTTTCAGACCCATCGCAATCAACGATCAGGCACCATGGCTCCCTTTCTGCGTATCCTCGGCATCGAAACAAGCTGCGACGAAACCGCCGCCGCCGTTGTCGAGCGGGATGCGAAGGGCGTGCCGACCGTGCGCTCCGATGTGGTGCTGAGCCAGCTCGAAGAGCATAGCGCCTATGGCGGCGTGGTGCCAGAAATCGCCGCGCGCGCCCATGTCGAGGCACTCGATACGCTGATCGACGAGGCTTTGAAACGCGCCAATGTGTCGCTGTCCGACATCGATGCCATCGCCGCGACCTCGGGTCCGGGGCTGATCGGCGGGCTGCTTGTGGGGCTGATGACCGGCAAGGCGATCGCAAAGGCCTCCGGCAAGCCGCTCTATGCGGTCAACCATCTCGAGGGCCATGCGCTGACGGCGCGGCTGACGGATGGGCTTTCCTTTCCCTATCTGATGCTGCTCGTTTCCGGCGGGCATACGCAGCTGATCCTGGTGCGCGGGGTCGGTGAATACGAGCGCTGGGGCACGACGATCGACGACGCGCTGGGCGAGGCCTTCGACAAGACGGCGAAGCTGTTGAGCCTGCCCTATCCGGGTGGGCCGGCTGTCGAGCGGGCGGCAAAAGCGGGCAATCCTCAGCGGTTCAAGTTCCCACGGCCGCTGGTCGGCGAGGCGAAGCTCAACTTCTCCTTCTCCGGCCTGAAGACGGCCGTGCGGCAGGCGGCAACCGAGATCGCGCCGCTGACCGACCAGGACGTGGCCGATATCTGCGCCTCGTTCCAGGATGCCGTGTCGCGGACGCTGAAGGACAGGATCGGGCGCGGGCTGGAGCGGTTCAAGACGCTCTATCCCGATGTCGAACAGCCGGCGCTGGTGGTGGCGGGCGGCGTTGCCGCCAATCTCGTCGTGCGCGGCACGCTGCAGGCGCTGTGCGACAAGAACCGTTTCCGCTTCGTGGCGCCGCCGCTGCATCTGTGCACCGACAACGCGGTCATGATCGCCTGGGCAGGGCTGGAGCGGATGGCGACGGGTGTTGCGCCCGATGATCTCGACGTGCAGCCGCGCTCGCGCTGGCCGCTCGATTCGAACGCCGAGACATTGCTGGGCTTCGGCAAGCGGGGAGCAAAGGCATGAGCGGAGAAAGCGAAACGATTGCCGTCATCGGCGCCGGCGCCTTCGGGACTGCATTGGCGGCCGTGATCGCGCTGACGGGGCGGCACAAGGTGACGCTGATCGGTCGCGACCCCGGTCTGATGGCCGATCTTGCTGCCGAGCATCTGCACGACGCGGCGCTTCCCGGTATTCCGTTGCCCGAGACGCTGCAGTTTTCCGCAGAGCCGGATGCAATCAGCGATGCCGGCATCGTGCTCTTTGCCATGCCCTCGCAGGCGCAGGCCGATGCGGCGCGCCAGTATGAACCTTACCTGGCTAATGATGCCGTTGTCGTCACCTGCGCCAAGGGCATCGAGAAGACCACGGGCAATCTGTTGACCGACATGCTGGCCAAGGCGCTGCCTGGGCATGCGATCGCGGTGCTGTCCGGGCCGGGCTTTGCGGCGGATATCGCCAAGGGCTTGCCGACCGCGATGGTGGTCGCGGCCGAGAATGGCGAGATTGCCGAGCGGTTGGCGCAGGCGATTTCGGGGCGCACCTTCCGGCTCTATCCGTCGTCCGACAGGATTGGCGTGCAGCTGGGCGGCGCCTTGAAGAACGTGCTGGCGATTGCCTGCGGCATCGTCGAGGGCGCCGGCATCGGCGATTCGGCGCGGGCGGCGCTGATTGCGCGCGGGCTTGCCGAGATGTCGCGCTTCGTCGTCGCCAAGGGCGGACAGGCGGATACGGTGCCGGGTCTGTCTGGTCTCGGCGACCTCGTCTTGACCGCCACCAGCCATCAATCGCGCAACCTGCGTTTCGGGATCGCGCTCGGGCGCGGCGAGACGCGCGACCCCGCGCATGGCGAGCTCGTCGAGGGGGCGTTTGCCGCCGCCGTCGTGTCGCGGCTTGCCAAGTCGCTTGATATCGACATGCCCGTCACCGATGCGGTATCCGCAATCATCGAGGGCAAGCTTGGCATTGCCGCCGCCATCGACCAGCTGATGACGCGTCCGATCACGACCGAATAGGAGACCTCACATGTTTTTCGCCTTTGTCTGCAAGGATAAGCCTGGCCACCTCAATGTCCGCATGGAGACGCGGCCGACGCATCTGGAGCATCTCAACGCGCTCAACGAAGCCGGCACGGTGAAAATGGCCGGTCCGTTTCTCGATGCCGAGGGCAAGCCCTGCGGCAGCCTCGTGATCGTCGAGGCCGAGACCATCGAGGCGGCCACGGAAATCGCCAATGCCGATCCCTATGCCAAGGCGGGCCTGTTCGAAAGCGTCGAGGTGAAGCCCTTCAACTGGGTCTTCAACAAGCCGGAGGCGTAAGCAAGTGGCGCACTGGCTTTACAAATCCGAACCGTCCGCATGGTCCTGGGAGCAGCAGAAGGCTGCCGGCGAAGAGGGCACGGAGTGGACCGGCGTTCGCAACTATCTGGCGCGCAACAACATGCGGGCGATGCAGATCGGCGACAAGGGCTTCTTCTACCACTCCAATGACGGGCTGGAGATCGTCGGCATCGTCGAGGTCTGCGCGCTGTCGCATCCCGATTCCACCGCCAAGGGCGACCCCAAGTGGGACTGCGTCGATATCCGCGCCGTCCGCGACATGCCGAAGCCGGTGACGCTGAAGGATGTGAAGGCGAGCGAGAAGCTGTCGAAGATGTCGCTGGTGACGTCGATGCGGCTGTCCGTGCAGCCGGTGACCGACGAGGAATGGGCCGAGGTCTGCCGCATGGGCGGGCTCGACAACCCGCCGCGCTGATATCGTGAAGACCGACCCTGCGCTCTTCATCCGCGACAATACCAGCCCGATGACGCCGCCGCATGTGCCGGAGATCCGGCTCAATCTGGCGAGCGAAGCGCATGAGCTGTGGCTGAAGACGGAAGAGGAGCTCGCCGAAATCGGCCTGCCGCCGCCGTTCTGGGCTTTCGCCTGGGCGGGCGGGCAGGGGCTGGCGCGCTATGTGCTCGATCATCCCGAGACGGTTGATGGCAAGCGCGTGGTCGATTTCGCCAGCGGCTCCGGGCTGGTGGCGATCGCGGCGAAGATGGCGGGCGCGGGCAGCGTGCTTGCCGTCGATATCGATCCATGGGCGAAAACGGCGGTGGCGCTCAATGCCGAGCTGAACGGGGTCGAGATCGGCTTTACGGGTGACAACCTGATCGGCTCGGAGATCGATGCCGATGTGCTCTTGGCCGGCGACGTGTTCTATGATCGCGACTTCGCCATGGCGCTGGTGCCGTGGTTCGAGCGGCTGGCCGCCCGTGGGGTGACCGTGCTCGTCGGCGATCCCGGGCGGGCCTATCTGCCGAAGGATCGGCTGTCGGCCTGCGCGGTCTATCAGGTACCGGTGACGCGGGCGCTCGAAGACAGCGAGGTCAAGAAGACCACGGTCTGGCGCTTCAACGGCTGATGACCTCTATCAAGGGCGAATGACGCAGACGCCCTGTTCGTAGGAGCAGGCGTTGCGACGATTGTTCACGTGGATGACCTTGGCCATCGGCGCCAGCCGGACGGCCGGCTGATATCCGTAGGCGGCATAGCCGTAACCGCCGATATAGGTGCCGCCATCCGTCTCATAGGCATAGGACGAGCCGGCATAGGTGCCAGACGGCGCGCGCGCTTCGCCGCGCTGGTCGATGATGACGATGTTGCTACGGGCGAAATTGGACGTGGGCGAGGAGAAACGCTGGATGAAGCGGCCGCGGCCCGGATGCGGGCGGTAGCCGTCATAGCCGCCGGCGATCTGCCGCGGGCCGTTGTTCCAGCCGCCGTAATTGCCGATGATCGACGTGCCGCGATGACGGATGACCGAGCCGGATGCGAAGCCGTTTGCGATGCCGCGATGGCCGATACCGTGTCCCGCATTGCCATAGCCGATGCCGCCGCCATGGCCGCGATCGTGGTGGCGCGAAACGAAATTGCTGCCGAAATCGCCGGCTGCTGCGGGCAGCGCGATCAGCACTGCTGCGGCGAGCGAAACGAGTTTCGAGGATGTCTTGAACATCGCGTTGGTCTCCGGAAACGGAATGCTTAACAAAGCGTTAACGCGAAAATGCGCCAAAAGCGCAGGCTTGTCCACCAAAGCTTGGAAATTCATCCGCAAGGGGTAATGGCGCGGCCGGACCTGCCTAAGTCTAAAGGGGCGTCAAGACCCAAATCGATTAAATTCCCCGGGTGCGTCAATTATACTTGTCGTTAGGTGTTTCCGTGATTAAACGTCGCCAATGATGCAACGCACGCACAGCTTTGTGACCATCGTGTGGTTGCTTGGATGCTTTCCGGATCCCGGGGAGCGAGAAAGACCGCCGCGAGGTTCTGATGGCGAACGTGACAAATAATCGGCCCCTGTCGCCGCATTTGCAGATTTATAAACCAATCCCCACCATGGTTATGTCGATCGTCCACCGTATCACCGGTGGGGCGCTCTATGTCGGTACGCTTCTGGTCGCCTGGTGGCTGATCGCGGCCGCAACCGGCGTCGGTGCTTACGACTGGGCCAACTGGGTGCTCGGCAGCATCATCGGCAAGCTCGTGCTGCTCGGCTACACCTGGGCGCTCATCCATCACATGCTCGGCGGCTTCCGCCACTTCATGTGGGACCTCGGTCACGGCTTCGACAAGCAGTTCTCGACCAAGCTCGCCATCGCCAACATCATCGCCTCGCTCTGTCTGACCTTGCTGGTCTGGGTGATCGGCTTCCTCATTCGCTTCTAAAGGTTGATCACATGGATATGCGTACCCCCTTGGGTAAGGTTCGCGGCCTCGGCTCGGCCAAGGACGGCACCGAACATTTCTGGCGCCAGCGCGTGACGGCCGTTGCCAATGTGCCGCTCTTCCTCTTCTTCATCATCTTCATGATCATCCATGCCGGCCAGCCCTATGCGGAAGTGGTCCACGCGCTGTCGAACCCCTTCGTCGCCGTCGTCATGGGCCTGATGGTCGTGTCGGGCGTCATCCACATGAAGCTCGGCATGCAGGTCATCATCGAAGACTACGTGCACCATGAAGTCACCAAGATCGCGCTCGTGATGCTCAACACCTT
>Ga0308158_10000960_pt1 | contig 35590 bp, 31 predicted proteins | sample PhyBR2_FD_201038 | JGI IMG/M metagenome (GOLD analysis project Ga0308158, IMG submission 201038) | Phyllosphere microbial communities from UC Gill Tract Community Farm, Albany, California, United States - DLSLB.R2 | ecosystem: Host-associated > Plants > Phyllosphere > Unclassified | place: USA... | reverse complement strand
AGGGCGGACCGCAAGAGAACTTAAGGACTCCCATGACCGAATCACCAGCCGCCAGGCACCACCGTGAACAGCAGGCTGGATCTCTGACCACCGGCAGCCACATCCTCCTCCCCGACGGCCGGCGCACTGCCGAAATCGACCAGGTGGAGCTCGAGCACGACGATTTTGGCTCCCCCGCACTGGTACTGGCCAGCCTCTCCGGCGGCGGAACCCTGCGGGTTGCCATCGGCACCATGGTCACAGTGGTGGACGGAGCGCACGACGACGTCACCCAGCTTCCGCTGCCCGCGGACCTTCCGGAGGCCGCACCACCGGCGGAAACCCTGACCCCGCGGAACGGTGCGCAGGAGCAGCCCGGCGCCGGGACCGGTCCCCTCAATGTGGCGCCCGCCGTCGTCGTCCCTCCCCTCCCGCCGGCGCCGCCCGCAGCGACCGGGCCCAGCGAGGAGGAACTGGCACTCATCCCGGCGCCGGCCGGCACCCCCGAGTCAGTGGTGGAGGCCGCCGCGGAGGCGCATCCGGATGCGGAGGGCGTCCTGCTCCTGGCCGACAGGCTCTCCAAGGGCGTCAACTTCAAGTCCGGAAGCTGCCTGAAGGACCTCAGCGACCTGGCGCACGAACTGTTCATCACGCTCAAGGACGCGGACGGCGCACTGTCCGTGGCGGACCTGATCACCGTGCTGCCCTACGACGGAAACCCGGGCCGGTGGACCTCGGTGGAGGCCTCGCTGGCGCTGGCCAGCTACATCTGCCGGCAGGACGGCCAGGACGAACGCGCCGAAGTGTACGAGAAACTGATCCGCACCCCGGAAAACCAGGAAACGGACCCGTTCAAGGCGCGCATGGCAGCCAAGGTGCGGCAGCGCTCGCTCAACGAGCCCAATCTGTACGACAAGGAAATCTTCCGCTCCATCGACAACTCCAACCACGACGCCGAGCGCGAATGGCGGCTGCTGCGGCTGGAATCCTTGCTGTTCCTGCGGGCGCACGGCGGCTCGGAAACCATCGGGACGACCGAACTGGAACGACGCATCAGCAACGAGCTGGAGGCCGTCCGCTCCTGACCCGCGGGGCGTCCGGCAGACGCCTCCCGCGGGCCTTCCGGGCGTCTTCCCGGCGCCTTCCTGCAATGGGAAATTGCCCCTACCCGAGGCTATGTCCGGGGCGTACATTCGGGGCTATGACCAACAATCTCAGCGTAGTGATCAACGCCGACGCGCCGCAGGTCTGGACCATGCTGCGTGAACCGTCCAAGGTGGCCCAGTGGCATGGCTGGCAGGCCGAGGACCTCGAGTCCGAGATCAAGGAGATCTACTTCTCCAGTGACGTGCAGGAAGCACCGGACCACACCAGCCTCACCGTGCACGGGGGGGACACGTTTGAGCTCCACCCGGAGGCCGGTGGAACCCGGGTAAGTGTCACCCGCGCCGCCGTGGACCATGACTCCGAGTGGGCTGCCTGGGACGAGGACATCACGCAGGGCTGGCTGACCTTCCTGCAGCAGCTCCGCTTCGCCCTGGAACGCCACCCGCACGGCAAGCGGCACACCCTGTTCCTGCACCTGACCGAGGGCAAAGCCTCCGCCATTGAGAAGCTGGGGCTCTCCGACCTCCCGGCGCCGGGCGAGCCCTACCAATTGACACTCGGCACCGGCGAGGACATCAGCGGCAAGGTCTGGTACCGGACGAGTCACCAGGTGGGGCTCACGGTGCACAGCTACGCCGAACACGGCGAGGGGCTGCTGGTGGTGGCGGACCATCCGGCCATCAAGGATGTCCGCGCGGAGGGTGACGGCTCGCTGGTCATCGCTTCCACGTACGACCTCGGCGCCGGCGCCTTCGACGCCATCCGGCAATCCTGGGATTCCTGGCGGTCCGAGAACTACCCCGCCTCGGAACCGGCCAGCTGAGTTTACGGGGGCCGGGCGGTTTGCTGGCACACTGGTACGGTGCCAGCCAACCCCGCCTTCGCCCTGCCTGAAACCCGATCCCAGTTCTCCTTCACGGTCGGCACCCGCCTGGCGGAGTCCTGCCCGCCGACGGCGGCTCAGGTAGCGGAAAACGACGGGGAATTCCTGGGCCGCACCGGCACCATCACCACGCCGCACGGTGAGATCCAGACGCCGGCGTTCATCGCCGTCGGCACCAAGGCCACCGTCAAGGCCGTGCTGCCGGAATCCATGGCGGACCTGGGCGCCCAGGCGCTGCTGGCCAACGCCTACCACCTGTACCTGCAGCCGGGCCCGGACGTCCTGGACGCGGCGGGCGGCCTGGGTGCCTTCATGAACTGGCCCGGCCCCACCTTCACCGACTCCGGCGGATTCCAGGTGATGAGCCTCGGCTCCGGGTTCAAGAAAGTCATCGACATGAAGTCCGTGGACGCCTCCGGACCGGATGATGCCGTGGCCCCCGGCAAGGAACGCCTGGCCCATATTGACGACGACGGCGTCTGGTTCAAGTCCCACCTGAACGGCGACCGGCACCGGTTCTCCCCCGAGATCTCCATGCAGGTCCAGCACCAGATCGGCGCGGACATCATGTTCGCGTTCGACGAGCTGACCACCCTGCAGAACTCCCGGCGGTACCAGGAGGAATCACTGGAACGCACCCGGCTGTGGGCGGAACGGTGCATCGAAGAACACTTCCGCCTGACGGAGGAACGGGCGGCCAAGCCCTACCAGGCCCTCTTCGGTGTGATCCAGGGCGCCCAGTATGAAGACCTGCGCCGGAAGGCCTGCCGCGACCTCGGCGCGATGCCGTTCGACGGGTTCGGCATCGGCGGGGCGCTGGAGAAGGAGAACCTGGGCACCATCGTGCGCTGGTGCAACGAGGAACTGCCGGAGGACAAGCCGCGGCACCTGCTGGGTATTTCCGAGCCGGATGACATCTTCACCGCCATCGAGAACGGGGCGGACACCTTCGACTGCGTCTCCCCCACCCGGGTGGCCCGCAACTCCGCGTTCTATACCCCGTACGGCCGCTTCAATCTCTCCGGCGCCAAGTACAAGCGCGATTTCGGGCCGCTGCAGGAGGGCTGCGACTGCTACGCCTGCGCCAACTATTCGCGGGCCTACATCCACCACCTGTTCAAGGCCAAGGAAATGGTGTCCGCCACCCTCATCTCCATCCACAACGAGCGGTTCGTGGTGAAGATGGTGGACGACGCCCGGCTGGCCATCGAGTCCGGCACCTTCTTCGATTTCAAGGCCGAAACCCTGGGCCGGTACTACTCCTGAGGGTGGCTCCCGGGTGGCTCCGCTATCCTGACCAAATGCTCATCGAGATCCAGGCCGCAGCAGGCCCTGCCGAAGCCATTGTCGCCCGCCCGTCCACCGGCACCGGCCCGTTCCCGGGGGTCATCTTCTACATGGACGCGTTCGGCCTGCGCCCGCGCATCCAGGAGATGGCGCAGCGCATTGCCGACTGGGGCTACGTGGTGCTGGCGCCCAACGTTTTCTACCGGGAAGGGACGGCCACCGAACTGGCCCCGGCTGGAGACATGACCACCCAGGAGGGCCGGGAAGCTGCCGGCAAGGCTGCCTTCCCCCGGGTGGGCCGGCTGACCCCGGACAAGGCCCTGCCGGACATCGATGCCTGGGTTTCCGCGCTGGCGGCGCTCGACGGCGTGGCGCCGGGTCCCATTGGCACCACCGGCTACTGCATGGGTGCCCGGCTCGCGGTCCGCACCGCCACCTCGCACCCGGACCTGGTGGCAGCGTGCGGCGGCTTCCACGGCGGCGGGCTGGCAACGGAGGATCCGGACAGCCCGCACCTGGGGCTTGGCACGGCCCGGGCGCGCTTCGTCTTTGGCCACGCGGACCACGACCGGAGCATGGCCCCCGACGCCGTCGCGCGCCTGGGCGAAGCGCTCAAGGACGCCGGGCTCGAGGCATCCAACGAGATCTACGAAGGGGCACCTCACGGCTACAGCATGGCGGACACCTCGGCGTTCCACCCGGAAGCCACGGAGCGGCACTTCCGGGAACTGCGCGCCCTGCTGGACGGGATGCTGAAGGGCTGACCCGGCCGGCCGGCGTCGAACCCGCCGGAAACCTGCCGGAGCGCCGGAACGTTGCGGCGATCCGGACGGGTTCCGGCGAGTTGGGGACGCAGGACGTTGTCCACATGACGACGGCGGCGCTTTCAGTGAGTGCCGCAGCGGCGGGATCCTGTCGGGATGACACCGCAGCAACCAACCCCTCTCCCGGCTCTGCCAAACACCGGCAACCTGTGGCGGACCGGGCAACTGCACGGGAACGGCCTCAATTCCCGGGCCATCAAGGCCTTGGTCCTCCACGGGAAGCTGGTCCGCCTCCGCCACGGTTGCTACATCCGCGCCGAGCTGTGGGAAAAGCAGTCACGTCCCGTCCGCAGCATGCAGCTGATTCACGCCCATGCACTCGGGACGCTGATTACTTCGGCCGGTGGCTACGTGTACAGCCACACCTCCGCGGCCCGGCTGCACGGGTTGTATCTCTGGGACGTGGATGACCTGGTCCACCTTTTGATGCGGGGAAACCCTTCCAGTGAGCGGCTCGGCAAGGATGTCCGCGGCCATACCCGGCCCTGGACTGCGTTGGAGGTGGTGACCCTCGGAGGCCTCAAGGTGACCTCGCTGGAGCGGACGGCAGTGGATTGTGCCATGATGCTGGGCTATCGGCAGTCGCTGGTGCTGGTGGACCACGCCCTCCGGCTCGGGGCGGACAGGGCCCTGATGGAAAGCATGGCTGGCGGCCTGCAGGGACGGCGCGGGATCCGGACCCTCCGGCTGGCGCTCGCGCACGCAGATCCGCGCTCGGAGTCCGCCGGAGAGACACTCACACGCGAACTCCTCATCCGGCTGAAACTTCCCCTGCCGGAGCCCCAGGTCACGGTGGCTACGCGCGCCGGCCGGTACCGGCTGGATTTCGCCTGGAAGGAAAAGAAGGTTGCCCTCGAATTCGACGGGAAAACGAAGTACTTCGACTACAAACCGACGGGCGAGGTGCTGTTCCAGGAGCGGCAGCGGGAGAATGCCCTCACCGAGGCCGGCTGGACGTTTGTGCGCGTGAAGTGGGCCGACCTCTTCCGCGAACACGAGTTCAAAGCCCGCGTGCTTGCCGCGCTCCGACCCTAGCGACGCCGGTGGAGCGCCCAAATCGCCGGAAAGGTGCCGGATCGCCGGTTCTTTCCGTCGATCCGGCACCTTTCCGGCGATCCCGGGACTCGGGGCACCGGTTTGGCGGGCGTCCGACGGCGGGTGGCAGGATGGGTGCATGACTTCCGCTACCCCTGACGCAACGCTGCCCGCCGCACGTCCCGCCGTCGTCCTCACCATCGCCGGGTCCGAAGCCACCGGTGGCGCCGGCGCGCAGGCCGACCTGAAAACCTTCCAGGAACTGGGCGTCTTCGGCATCGCCAACCTGACCTGCATCGTGTCCTTCGACCCCAAGGACAGCTGGAACCACCGCTTCGTGCCGGTGGACCAGCAGGTGATTGCCGACCAGCTGGAGGCAACGACGGCGGCGTACGGTCCGGCGTCGGGCGCGCCTTCCGCCCTGGACACGGTGAAGATCGGCATGCTGGGCAGCCCGGCGACCATCAACACGGTGGCCGGTGCCCTGCAGGAGAACAGCTTTGCCAACGTTGTCCTGGACCCGGTGCTGATCTGCAAGGGCCAGGAACCGGGGCACGCGCTGGACACGGACCAGGCCCTGAAAGCCCAGATCCTGCCGCTGGCCACCTTCGTCACGCCCAACCACTTCGAGGCGGAATCACTGTCCGGCCTGGAGATCACGGACGTGGAGTCGCTGAAGGCCGCTGCCGTGCGCATCCACGAGCTCAGCGGCGCAGCAGTCCTGGCCAAGGGCGGGGTCCGGCTGGAAGGCCCGGACGCCGTCGACGTTTTCTACGACGGCCAGACCCTCGAAGTCCTCAGCGCCCCGAAGGTGGGCGAGGTGGCCGTCTCCGGCGCCGGCTGCTCGCTCGCCGCCGCCGTAACGGCGGAACTGGCCAAGGGCGCCAGCCCGCTGGAGGCCGCCCGGACCGCCAAGGACTTCGTTACCGCCGGCATCCGCAACCGCGTTGCCTCCGGCGCCCCGTTCGACGCCCTGTGGCAGGGCGGCGCCCGCTGACCAAACGCCCCATCACTTTTGGCCCTTAATTCCGGAACGCGTCTGCACTTTATGCAGACGCGTTCCGGATTTGTGGGCAGGATGTGATGGCGGGTTTGGACCCCGGTCAGCGCCGGGGGATGTTGCGCAGGTTGCTGCGGGCCATGCTGACAGCCTCGCCCGCGCCGCGGTTCAGGACCACCTTGGACATGGCGGTGGCGAACCCGATCACCTGGGAACCGGAAATCTTCGGCGGGATGGACAGCGCCTTGGGGTCGGTGATGAGCTCCACCAGCGACGGGCCAGGGTGGGCGAACGCTTCCCGGTACGCCGATTCGATCTGCGCCGGATCCGTGACCCTCACCGCATGGAAGCCCAGCGCCTGTGCCACGGCCGCGTAGTTGGCATCCGGCACATCCACGCCGAAGTCGGGCAGGCCGTCCACCAGCATCTCGAGCTTGACCATGCCGAGGGTTGAGTTGTTGAACACCACTACGTTCACCGGCAGCTTGTAGGCGGCGGCGGTGATGAGCTCACCCAGCAGCATGGACAGCCCGCCGTCGCCGGAGACGGAGATGACCTGCCGGCCGGGGTACGCCAACTGGGCGCCGATGGCGTGCGGCAGGGCGTTGGCCATGGAGCCGTGCAGGAAGGACCCGATCAGCCGGCGCGTGCCCAGCGGGTTGATGTACCGCGCGGTCCAGACGTTGCACATGCCCGTATCGGCGGTGAAGATGGCGTCCTCTGCGGCCACCTGGTCCAGCAGGGACGCCGCGTACTCCGGGTGGATGGGCTGCTTCTTCTCCACCTTCCGGGTGTAGGCGCCCACGGCCTTGTTCATCAGCCGGTCGTGCTTCTTCAGCATCTGGTCCAGGAACCTGCGGCTCTTCTTCGCCTTCACCAGCGGGAGCAGTGCGCGCAGGGTGGGCAGCACGTCGCCGTGGACGGCAATGTCGACGTCGGTCCGGCGGCCCAGCCGGTGGGCCACCCGGTCCACCTGCGCGGTGCGGGTGTCCGGCAGGAACTGGTCGTACGGGAAGTCGGTGCCCAGGAGGATCAGCAGGTCGGCGTCCTCGATGCCTTCCGCCGCGGCCCCGTACCCCAGCAGCCCGGTCATGCCGATATCGAACGGGTTGTCGTACTGGACGAAGTCCTTGCCGCGCAGGGAGTGGCCCACCGGCGCCTTGGCCAGTTCGGCGAGCGCCATCAGCTCGCTGTGCGCCCCCTCCACGCCGGCGCCGGCGAAGATCGCCACCTTTCCGGCGTCGTTGATGGCGTCCGCGAGTGCCTGGACGCTGGCCGGGTCCGGGACCAGGCTGGCAGGCCGGAAGGTGGCAGGCAGCGGGGTGGGGCCGGCGGCCTCCAGCCCGGCGATGTCACCCGGCAGGGTCACGACGGCCACTCCCCCAAGCCCGAGCGCGTGCTGGATGGCACTGTGCATTACCCGGGGAGCCTGCTCTGCGGTGCTGACCAACTCCGAGTACACCGAGCATTCGTTGAACAGGCGGTCCGGGTGGGTCTCCTGGAAAAAGCTGCTGCCGATCTGTTTGCTGGGAATATGGGAGGCGATGGCCAGCACCGGAGCGCCGCTGCGGTTGGCGTCATAGAGGCCGTTGATCAGGTGCAGGTTTCCGGGGCCGCAGGATCCGGCGCACACGGCAAGCTTTCCGGTGAGCTGCGCTTCGGCTGCGGCGGCAAAGGCGGCGGCTTCCTCATGGCGGACGTGGATCCAGTCAATGCCGCCCTTCGCGGAGCCGCCGGTCTGGCGGACGGCATCCACGATCGGGTTGAGGCTGTCGCCCACAATCCCGTAGATCCGCTGCACGCCGGCAGCCTGAAGTTGTTCGATGAGCTGGGTGGCAAGTTCCTTGGCCATGGGTGCAGACTCCCGCGATGGTGGTGGTGTGCTGACATGGCCCAATATAGTCCGCCCACCCGGCCGGTTCCCCGGCAGGCCTTCTAGCCGGCCTGGTCCAGGGCAGCTCCGGGAGCTGCCCGCACCTCGGCGGCGAGGGCTTCAGCGAGCAGGGTTGCGGTCCGCACGATGAACGCCCGACGACGCGTGGTCCGGTCAGGACTGCTGCCCGCCAGGAGCGTGTCGATCTGGGGCAGGACGGGCCAGCCGTCGCACAGGGTGATGACGGTGATCAGCAGGTCCGCGGCGTCAGTCCGGTCGATTCCGGGCAGGACGTCCAGGACTTGTCCCACCTTGATGGCGCAGTGGTCGGACCGGGTGGCGCGGCTGACAGTTTCCCCGCCCCGCTCCAGGCCTTCCCAGAACAGGAGCCTGGGCAGGACGCCGTCGGTGGTGTGCCGGTCGAAGAGGCGGCCGGCGTATTCGCCGAACGCCTCCGGTCCGCTGCCGGTGATGGGCACCTCGGTCATTACCCGGACCATTTCGGCTGCCAGGACGGCGTCGAACAGCTCATCCTTCTTGCCGAAGTACTGGTAGATGCGCTCCTTGTTCACGCCGGCGGCAGCTGCAATGCGGTCCACCCGCGCCCCCGCGAGCCCCTTGGCGCTGAACTCCCCCGTGGCAGCGGCCAGCAGCAGTTCCCTGGTCCGCGCTGTGTTCCATGCCATGACATAAGTCTACGCAATTCCAACCAGGTAGTTGCAATTGCACCTATCCGCGTTTAGTGTCTTTGCAAGCAATAAGCAACTAATCAGTTGGAGTTTTCCATGGACACGGTTCCACAGCCCGCAGCCCCCGCCGTTGCCCAGCCGGCAACCCTTTCCGCTCCCCAGCCCGTGCTGCCCGCAGTCCCACCGGCGCCGGGAGTTCCGGCGGCTCCGCCGTCCATCCATGTCCGCGCGGCCATCACCTGGCTGGCAATTTTTCCGCTGGTTGCCATCGGCATGATGGCGGCCGCACCCCTCATGGAAACCTGGCACCCCGTCTTCCGGGCCATGGGGCTGACCATGGTGGTGGTTCCTACCGCGGTGTACGTGGTGCTGCCCCGCCTGTTCGCCGCGCACGGGTACCTGGTGCGCCGGCGGACGACCCGCCGCTAAAGGGGCTCCTCGCCCCATACCTCCCTTTGCACATGCAAAAGGAGGCGTACGACGGCGGCCTGGCAGCCGCCGTCGTACGCCTCCTTGGGGGATGCGTCCCGTTGGGACGCCCGGATGCTAGACGCCGAGCGCGTCCTTGTCCTTGCCGCCACCCTGCAGCGCCTGCTCCCAGGCGTGGCCCTGTTCGTCGTCCAGGTGGGTGGCCTTCTTGTTCTTCAGGGCGAAGATGTAGACCACCAGCGAGATGGCGATGGCGATGGTCACGTAGGTGAAGAACAGGTCCTCCCGCTCCGCCTTCTGGAAGGCCGCGCCGATCAGCGGCACGGTTCCGCCGAAGAGCGAGTTGGCGATTGCGTAGCCCAGGCCAACGCCGAGCGCGCGGATGGAGGCGGGGAACAGTTCAGCCTTTACCAAGGCGTTGATCGAGGTGTAGCCGCCGACAATCACCAGGCCACCCATCATGAGCAGGAACGCGGTGAACGGGTCCTTGGTGCCGGCCAGGGTGGAGAGCAGCGGCCAGGTGAAGAGCACGCCGGTGATGCCGAACCAGAGCAGCAGCGGCTTGCGGCCCACCTTGTCCGAGATGATGCCGTAGACGGGCTGGAGCAGCATGAAGATGAACAGGGCCCAGAAGTTGATCACGGAGGTGTCGGTCTTGGCGATGCCCGAGGTATCGTTCATGAACTTCAGGATGAAGTTGGTGTAGGTGTAGAACGCCACGGTACCGCCAAGGGTGATGCCGATGCAGACCAGCAGCGGCTTCCAGTAGCTCGTGAACAGCAGCTTCATGGTGCCCGGCTGGGCCTGTCCGGCAACCGCGGGAGTCTTGGCGGCCTCGAGCTGCTCGGCGGAAACGGTCTCCTCCATGGAGCGGCGGAGCCACAGCACCACCAGGGCGGCCACGCCGCCGATGGCGAACGGGATGCGCCAGCCCCACTCCCCCAGGTCGCCCTTGGGCATGACGTTCTGCAGGATCACCAGGACCAGCAGGGCCAGCATCTGGCCGCCGATCAGGGTGACGTACTGGAAGCTGGAGAAGAAGCCGCGGCGCTTGCTGGTGGCTGCCTCGGACATGTAGGTGGCGCTGGTGCCGTACTCGCCGCCCACGGAGAAGCCCTGGATCACGCGGATGAGCACCAGCAGGATCATGGCCCACAGCCCGATGACGTCCTGGGTGGGCAGCACGGCGATGGCGAAGGAGCCGGCCGACATCAGGGTGACGCTGAGCGTCAGGGCAGCCTTGCGGCCCTTGCGGTCAGCGTACCGGCCGAAGAACCAGGCACCGATGGGCCGCATGAGGAACGACGTCGAGAAGACGGCCATCGCTTCGAGGCCCGCCTGCAGCTCATCCTTGGAGTTGAAGAAGTGGGCCTGGAAGTAGGCGGCAAAGACGGTGTAGACGTAGAGGTCGTACCATTCCACAAGGTTGCCGGCGGAACCCTTCAGGATGTTGCCCACGGCCCGCCGGGTCTGGGCGGCCTCCGTCAGGGGCGCGGTTTGTTGGGTGCTCATCGGTGAGTTCCTCCTTGTGGTGACGTGCGTCCTCCAACGCCGGAGGGCCTCATCCACGGTATGGGTGATCCACCGCACAGCCAACGTGGCGGGGCATTTCCTAACACTTCCTTAGGTTTTGCCTGCGTGTCCCGTTCGGGCCGGCCCGCCGCCTGTCCCGCCTGGCCGCCGGCCGCCGTCGGGCAAAACCCTCCAGCAGGCGGTAGTCTCCAAAGGCGGGGGATGATCCGGGAGACCGCACAACGCAAGGAAGATGGCAATGGACGTGCTGATCGTCGAGGACGACGACGCCATGGCCGGCGCCCTCACCGCCGCCGTCGAAAGCGCCGGACACCACCCGCAGCGGCTGGCGCGGGGCGCTGATGCGCTGCTGTCCCACCGGAACTTCCAGGTGATCCTCCTGGACCTTGGCCTGCCGGACATGGACGGGCTGGAGGTGCTGCGCAAACTGCGCCAGGTCACCGATGTCCCCATCCTGATCCTGACCGCCCGGGACGACGAACGCAGCGTGGTGCTCGGGCTGCGTTCCGGCGCGGACGACTATCTGGTCAAGCCGGTCAAGCTGGTGGAACTGCTCGCCAGGATCGAAGCGGTGACGCGGCGGGCGGGCCGTGGCGGCGGCACCCCGCAGGAGCACGTCATCGTGCTGGATGACGTGGCGATCGACCTGAACCGCCGCACCGCTTCCAAAGCCGGTTCGCCGCTCGCCCTGACCGCCACGGAGTTCGAGCTCCTCGCGCTGCTGGCACGCCACGCCGGCTCGGTGGTCACCCGGGAACAAATCCTTGACGCGCTGTGGGGCGACGCCTTCCTGGCTTCCTCCCGGTCCCTGGACGTCCACCTCACCGGGCTGCGGGCAAAACTGCAGAAACCCGGCTTCATCATCAACGTCCGTGGGGTGGGGTACCGGGTGGAGGCGGCTTCCGGATGAGGCTGCGGGTGCTGGGCGTCCTCAGCGTGCTCTGCCTGGTGGTGGTCTTCCTGATCTCGGGCACCATCCTCACCTCCGCGTCCCGCGAGCTGACCCAGGAGCTGCAGATCAACCGGGCGGCGGCCCTGAACCGGCTGGCGCAGGTGGCGTTCGACGCCTCCGCCGACGGGGACACGGCGCGGCTGCAGCGGGAGATGGACACGTACTCCGGGCTGTACGGGGAAGGGATCGTGGTGCGTGTCCAGCAGGCCACCCTTCATTCCGGGGACCTTGACGCCGGCCGGTCCGACGTGCAGGACGCGCTGTCCCTGGCACGGTTGAACGTCAGCAACACCACCCTGGAACCACTGGAACCTTTCGGTTCCGGCTCGCGGGTGATCTTCCGGCCCTTCGGCAGCGCCAGCCAGGTCCTGGGCGCCGTGGTGCTGGACGTGGACGCCGGCACCGCGCAGCAGAAGCTCCGGGAACGGTGGCTCGCGGTGGGGGTGGCTGCGCTTGCCCTTGCCGCCGTGCTCCTGCTGGGTGCGGCCCGGGTCACCGGGTGGGTCCTCCGGCCCGTCCAGCGGCTCAACTCGGCGGTGCACGAACTGGAAAGCACCGGCCGGGCGGGACGCCTTCCGGAGGACGGGCCACCGGAGTTACGGGAATTGAGCCGGTCCTTCACCGTGATGGCCCGGACCGTGAGCTCCAGCATGGCAGCGCAGCGGCAGCTGATAGCGGACACGTCGCACCAGCTGCGCAACCCCGTGGGGGCCCTCCGGCTTCGGCTGGACCTGCTGCAGCTGGAACTGAAGACGGCCCGTGAACACGATGCCGCCGAGCGCGCCATGGCAGAGCTGGACCGGGTGGAGGAGATCCTGGACGGCGTCCTGAAACTCGCCGCCGCGGAGCACCGGGCCTCCGAGGGGTACCTCCGGGCTGCCGGCCGCCTGGAAGGCTTCCCTGCACCGGATCCCGTGGACCCTTTCCCGGTCCTCCAGGGGGAGATTGAGCGGGCGGCACCGCTGGCAGAACAGGCAGGCTGCAGGCTGGTCCTTGCTCCGGCGCCGCAGCCCCCGGCACTGGTTTCCTGCCACCCGGCGGAGCTGGCCCAGATGGCGGCCGAGCTCCTCAACAACGCCCTCAAGTACGCCCCCGGTGCCACCGTGACGGCCACGGTCCGGATGGAGGGCGGCGCGGTGGTGGTGGAGATTTCCGACGACGGTCCAGGGCTTCCTGCCCCGGAGCGCGCCGCGGCTGCCACCAGATTCTGGCGGTCCCCGCAGCATTCATCGGTCCCGGGAACCGGGCTGGGCATGACGATCGTGGGCCAGCTTGCCGCGGCCAACGGTGGCCGCCTGGTGCTGGCCGCAGCGGCTCCGCATGGGCTCGCGGCCCGGATCGAGTTTCCCGCTCCAGCTTCTGATCAGCTGCTTCCGGGCACCAGGAGTGGTGATGCCAATGCGTGAAGCGCTTGCCCCGGGCCGCCATGTCTCCCTGCCGACGCGACGGTCCGCGCTCAGGTGGGCCTTCGCCGTCGGACTCGCAGCCTGCCTGCCGCCTGCCCTCAGTGCGTGCACCGGAGGCGACCGGCCGGAGAACCTGGTGGTGGCCGGCGGCGAACCCGGCGGCTTCTACCTCGAGTTCTCGACGTTGCTGGCCGCGGCGCTTGAACGCCACGGCGTAGCGGGCCATGCCCGGGCCGTGGCCACCGGCGGAAGCCTGGACAACATCGCGGAACTGCGGGCGGGCCGGGCGGACTTTGCTGTGGCCCTGGCCGATGCCGCAAGCCAGGCGGGCGGGGACGGAGCGGAGATCGCTGCCATCGGGAAGGTTTACGAAAACTACGTCCACTGCGTGGTGCGGAAGGACAGCGGGATCCGGGACATTTCCGGGCTGGCGGGGCGGCGGGTCGCCGTGGGCCAGCCGGGGTCGGGCACCTCTCTTACCACTCCCCGGCTGCTGGAAGCAGCGGGCCTGGGCACCTCCGCGGATGCCGCGCCGCCCTCCGCCGGAACTGCCGCCGTCGAACATCTTGGCCTGAATGACGGCATCGCGGCGCTGAAGGCGGGGACCGTGGATGCCCTGTTCTGGTCCGGCGGCGTGCCCACTGCGGCCATCGCCAGCGCGCAGCAGGACGTGGCGCTCGGACTGCTGGATTTGTCCGCGCTGCTGCCGGAACTGCGGCGGAGGTACGGCGGGATGTACGACCGGGTCCTGATACCGGAAGGCAGCTATCCCGGCATACCGGCGGTGTGGACCGTGGGTGCTCCCAACCTGCTGCTCTGCCGCAGGGACCTGGACGCCGCCACCGTGGAACGCACTGTCCAGCTGCTGGTGCACAACGCCGGCGAACTCATCCCCCAGTCCACTTTGGGCGTGCAGTTCCTCAGCGCGGAGAGCCTCATCAACACCGCCGGGATTCCGCTGCACCCCGCCGCCGCGGCAGCCTACCGGACCCTGCACGGCTGACCCAACGCCCCATCACTTTTGGCACTTAATCCAGCAACGCGCCATCACTTTTGGCGGCGTACACCCAAACGCCCCATCACCTTTGGCGGCTTATTCCCAAACGCCCGATCACTTTCGTCAGGAAAGTGATGGGGCGTCGGGAGGAAACCGGCGGGAGGTGATGGGGCGTCGGGAGGAAACCGGCAGGATGTGATGGGGCGTCGGAAAAAAAGGGGCAGGATGTGATGGGGCGTTCCTATGAGCCGGAGTGCGCCTGCAGGAAGCTGTACACCTCAGTCTCGTCCACCCCGGGGAAAGCTCCGGGGGGCATCGCGGCCAGCAGGTGAGAGTGGGCCCGGGCGGACGGCCACGCGTTCCCGGCCCACTGGTTGGTCAGTTCGGCAGGCGGCCGCTTGCAGCAGTTGGGATCCGGGCAATTGGACCTGGCCCGTGCGCTGGTTTCCCGCCCGCGGAACCACTTCACGTGCTGGTACGGCACGCCAATGCTGAGCGAGAATTCGCCGCTGGCGGACCGCTCGGTGCGGGCGGTGCACCAGTACGTGCCCGACGGCGTATCGGTGTACTGGCTGTAGGCACTGAACTTGTCCGGCACATCGAACACGGCACGGGAGGTCCACGCCTTGCACGACGGCTGGCCCTCAATGGCCCCGGTGTGGTCCTGCGGGAAGTTCACGCCGTCGTTCTCGTACGCCTTGTAGATGATGCCGCTCTGGTGCGTCTTCTGGAAATGCGTGGTGATGCCCAGATGCTTGGTGGCCAGGTTGGTGAAGCGGTGCGCCGCGGTCTCGTAGGAGACGGCGAACGCGTCGCGGATGTCCTCCACAGCGATTTCCTTGGCCGCTTTGGCTTTTTGCAGAAATTCGACGGTTGCCTGCTCGGGCAGGAGCAGGGCGGCGGCGAAATAGTTGGTGGCCACGCGCTGCGCCAGGAAGTCACCGTAATTCTTGGGCGTTTCATGGCCCAGGACGTAGTGGCCCAGGGCCTGCAGCAGCACCGAGCGGGGGTCGTGGTCCTGCCGCTGGCTCTGCGTCAGGTAAATTTTGCGGTTCTTCAAATCCGTCACGGAACGGGTGGAATGCGGCAGATCCCCAACGTGGTGCAGGGTGAATCCGAGGTGCTCGGCGATGTCCGCGATGACGTGCTGGCTCAGCGGGCCGGTGGTGTAACCCACCTCCTTGAGGACCTTCTGCGCCTCGGCCTCGTACTCCGGGAAATAGTTGCCGCGCTCCCGCATCATGGCCCGCAGTTCGCCGTTGGCGCGCCGGGCTTCTTCCGGGGTGGCCACCTGCTCGTTCATCTTCCGTTCCAGCTCGTGCAGCAGCCCCACCTGGGCCTCCAGCACATCCAGTGGAAGCCGCGAGCTGATGCGGATTTTGGGCAGGTTCAGCGATTCGTACAGCGGCCCGCGCTGGTAGCGTTCCAGCTCGATTTCGAGGGCGGCGCGGCGGCTGGGTGGCTCGGCCCCGAGCAACTGGTCGATGCTGACGTTCAGGGCGCCGGCGAGGTGCTGCAGCAGCGTCAGTTTGGGCTCGCGTTTGCCGTTTTCAATCAGGCTGAGCTGGCTGGGAGCGGTACCGACGGCGCCGCTCAGGTCATCGAGCGTAAGCCCGGCTTGTTTACGGAGATGGCGGACGCGGCGGCCCAGCGCGATGACGTCCAGTTCCGCTGCGGCGGCTGACGGTGGCTGGGAAACGTCCCGGTTCCAGCTTGAAGGCGACATTTCTGAAGAATACGTGAAGAAGTGCATTTCTTTCCATAGTTTTTCTCTAGAAAGGGGGTTGAAAGTGCTGAAAAGTAGTTGTCACGGAAAGAAACACCGCACCGGATAAGCCGGTGGGAACCTCAACGACGCGGTTCCCACCTACCCCGTCCGGAGCTCAATCAAGGAGATCAACGATGACTGCAGCATTTGAGCCCACCCAGCAGACGCCCGAAGAGCAGGCCGCCGCCATGGAGCTCGAGTGGGCCGCCAACCCCCGTTGGGAAGGTGTGACCCGGGACTACTCAGCCTCCGACGTCGTCCGCCTCCGCGGCCGCGTCTCCGAAGAGCACACCCTGGCCCGCCGCGGGTCGGAGAAGCTGTGGAAGCAGCTCACCGAAGAGCACAAGACCGGCGGCTACACCAACGCCCTGGGCGCCCTTACCGGCAACCAGGCCGTGCAGCAGGTCAAGGCCGGCCTGCGCGCCATCTACCTTTCCGGCTGGCAGGTTGCGGCCGACGCCAACAACTCCGGCCACACCTACCCGGACCAGTCCCTCTACCCGGCCAACTCGGTCCCCACCGTGGTCCGCCGCATCAACAACGCCCTGCTCCGGGCAGACCAGATCGAGTTCTCCGAAGGCATCCAGACCGTTGAGGACTGGATGGTTCCGATCGTCGCCGACGCAGAGGCCGGCTTCGGCGGCCCGCTGAACGCCTACGAACTGATGAAGTCCATGATCCAGGCCGGTGCGTCCGGTGTTCACTGGGAGGACCAGCTCGCCTCGGAGAAGAAGTGCGGCCACCTCGGCGGCAAGGTGCTGATCCCCACCCAGCAGCACGTCCGGACCCTGAACGCCGCCCGCCTGGCGGCTGACGTCGCTGGCACCCCCACCGTCGTCATCGCCCGCACCGACGCCGAGGCCGCCACCCTGATCACCTCCGACGTCGACGAACGCGACCAGGAATTCATCACCGGCGAGCGCACTGCCGAGGGCTTCTACAAGGTCCGCAACGGCATCGAACCCTGCATCGCCCGCGCCAAGGCCTACGCCCCGTATTCCGACCTCATCTGGATGGAAACGGGCACTCCGGACCTGGAGCTTGCCCGCAAGTTCGCCGAGTCCGTCAAGGCCGAGTTCCCGGACCAGATGCTCTCCTACAACTGCTCGCCGTCGTTCAACTGGCGCAAGCACCTGGATGACGACACCATCGCCAAGTTCCAGCGTGAACTCGGCGCCATGGGCTTCACGTTCCAGTTCATCACCCTGGCCGGCTTCCACGCCCTGAACTACTCGATGTTCGACCTCGCCCACGGCTACGCCCGTGAAGGCATGAGCGCCTACGTCGAACTCCAGGAAAAGGAATTCGCCTCCGAGTCCCGCGGCTACACCGCAACCAAGCACCAGCGCGAAGTCGGCACCGGCTACTTCGACACCATCTCCACGGCGCTCAACCCGAACGCGTCGACCCTCGCATTGGTCGGATCGACCGAAGAGGGACAGTTCCACTAATCCCCAGCCGCCCAAGGTGAGCCGTTCGCTTCGCTCACCGAAGAGGCACGACGGCGGCACTCGCCCAAGCGTGACCGTCGCGGGCCGGGAGGGGGAATCCGGAAGCGTGCGTAAAGGGGCCCTGTCCCCGGCGTCAACCGAGCTTTGCGAGGTCTTACGCCGGGGGTGGGGATAGCACGCGGAGGATTCCCTTCCCGGCCCCACCCAGGCAAGTCCCGCCGTCGAACTTCCCTTTCGTCTTTAAGGAGACTGAAATGAACAGCTTCACCGACAGCTTCACCGACAGCTTCACGATCAATGGCATCACCCTGACCGCACAGCCTATTTGCCGGCAGGACGAAGTACTCACCCCGGACGCACTGACGTTCATCGCTAAGCTGCACCGGGCAACTGCCGAGCGGCGGCAGGAGCTGCTCCAGGCCCGGCGCACACGGCGGGCTGACATCGCCGCCGGGGCGGACCCGCGTTTCCTGCGGGAAACCGAGCACATCCGCAATGATGCGTCCTGGCGGGTCGCTCCCCCGGCACCCGGGCTGGAGGACCGCCGGGTCGAAATCACGGGCCCGGTGGACAAGAAGATGACCATCAACGCCCTGAATTCGGGTGCCAAGGTGTGGCTGGCTGACATGGAGGACTCCTCCACCCCCACGTGGCGGAACGTCATCAAGGGCCAGCTGAACCTCACCGACGCCCTGGAGCGCCGGATCGACTTCACGTCCGAAGAAGGCAAGGAATACAAACTCCGCCCGGCCGGCGAGCTGCCCACCATCGTGGTCCGGCCCCGCGGCTGGCACCTGCCGGAAAAGCACATGCTCATCGACGGCCAGCCCATCGCCGGCGGCATCGTGGACTTCGGACTGTTCTTCTTCCACAACGCACGCCGCCTGCTCGCCCAGGGCAAGGGCCCGTACTTCTACCTGCCCAAGATCGAGAACCACCTCGAAGCCCGGCTGTGGAACGACATCTTCATCCTGGCCCAGGACCTGCTCGGGATCCCGCAGGGCACCATCCGCGCCACAGTGCTGATCGAGACCATCACCGCAGCGTTCGAAATGGAGGAGATCCTCTACGAACTGCGCGACCACGCCGCGGGCCTGAACGCCGGCCGCTGGGACTACATCTTCTCCCTGATCAAGAACTTCCGCACCCGCGGCCCCCGCTTCGTCCTGCCGGACCGCGGCCAGGTCACCATGACCCAGCCCTTCATGCGCGCCTACACCGAACAGTTGGTCCGCGCCTGCCACAAGCGCGGCGCCATGGCCATCGGCGGCATGGCAGCAGCCGTCCCCAACCGCAAGGACCCCGAAGCCAACGCCAACGCTTTGGAGAAGGTCCGCGCAGACAAGACCCGCGAGGCCAACGACGGCTTCGACGGCTCCTGGGTGGCCCACCCCGACCTGGTGCCCGTGTGCCGCGAAGTGTTCGACGGCGTCCTGGGCAGCAAGCCGAACCAGCTGGACCGGCTCCGCGAGGACGTCACCCCGGACGACCGCGCCCTGATCGACGTTGCCGCCACCACCGGCACCATCACCGAACAGGGCATCCGGAACAACATCGAGGTAGGCATCCGCTACATCGAATCCTGGCTCCGCGGCAACGGCGCAGTGGCCATCCACAACCTCATGGAGGACGCCGCCACTGCCGAGATCTCCCGGTCCCAGCTCTGGCAGTGGATCTACGCCCGGGCCATCACGGACCACGGCGAGATCATCAGCCACGAGTGGGTGGAAGAACTGCTGGACGAGGAATTCGCCCGGCTGGAACGCTTCGACGGCGACCGGTTCGAGGACGCCCGCGACATCTTCGAGGAAGTCACGCTCAGCCGCGAGTTCCCGTCCTTCCTCACCCTGCCGGCCTACGCCCGCTACCTGACTGAGGCCCGTGAAAAGGCCACCGTCGAGGAGCTCACCGCGGCCTGACCCGCCAGTACTTCCGTCTGCCGGGCCGGCACGCCCTTCGCAACAGGCCCCCCCGAAATCCGGGGCGCCGGTCCGGCAACGGAGCACCACCCACAACGCCCGATCACTTTCCCCAGGAAAGTGATCGGGCGTTGTCGTATTCGTTGCTATAAGTGATCGGGCGTCGTCGTGTTTGTTGCGCTAAGTGAGCGGGCGTCCAGGGGAACGTACGACGGCGGGCCTCGCCTCAGCGGCCCTTCGGCACCTGCCGCACGGACAGGGTGGTGCTGACGAAGAAGGTCAGCACCGACACCAGGATGACCAGCAGGGCCGGCGTCCAGGATGCCGAGCTGTCGTGGACGAAGCCCACCAGCGGCGGTGCGACGGCGGCGAGGCAGTAGCCCAGGCCTTGGACCGTGGCGGACATCCGCCCCGCGGAGGCATGGTCGCGGGCCAGCTTGATGACGGCGATGAAGATCAGGGTGATGCCGCCGCCCTGCGCAATCCCGCCGGAGGTGGACCACAGCCACCACAGCTGCGGCAGGAAAAGCAGCCCCACCGGAACGGCAAGCCACAACGTACCCAGGGTGACCGCCACCGCCGTCGTACTCAGATATTTGGCCGCGAAAGGCACGCCGAGTCCGCCCACGATGGCCAGGATCTGGAAGATCGAGGACGCGGCGCCGGCCTGGGCTGCGTTCATTCCCAGTTCGTCGTGCAGGTAGCTCGGCAGCCACGCCGTGACGCCGTAATAGGAGAACGCCTGGCCGCCGAAGCCGGCCGTGAGTCCGGCAGTAATCCAGCCGGAACGGGTTGCCGGGGCACGGGGCGTATCCCCGCCGTCTTCGGCCTCGGCCAGGAAAGCCGTCCGGGGCCCCACTGCCAGCACCCACACCACCACCGCGGCGACGGCCAGGACGGCGACAGCGGCCAGGGCCAGCCGCCACCCCGTCACTGCGGCGAGCGGGGCCATGATGACCGAGGTCAGGAAGGACCCGATGTTCAGGGCTGCGGTGTAGATCCCCATCGCAGTCCCCTGCCGTCGGGGAGCGAAATCGCGGCGGATGATCAGTGGCACCGCGATGTTGCCTATGGTGATGGCCACCCCGATGACCACCGTGCCGGCCACCACCAGGACCGGTCCTCCCGCAGACCGGAGCAGCACGCCGGCCAGGACCCCCAGAATGGTCAGCGTCACGGCGAACTCGGCACCAAACCTCCGCGCAGCCAGGGACGCCAGCGGAGCCGCGAGCGAGAAGCAGAGCACGGGGATGCTGGTCAGCAGCCCCAGCATGACCGGCGAAAAGTGCAGTTCCGCCTGCATGAGGTCCACCAGGGGCGCGACGGCAACAAAGGGGCCACGGAGGTTCAGCGCCAGCAGGCCGATGCAGGCCAGCAGGACCCAGCTTTTCGGGACGCGGGACAGGACGCGGCTGCTCACAGGGTCAAAATCGGGAATGGGCGTGGATTCATCACTCTCATTGCTATCATGCTCCGCGTTGCTGGAGTTTCAGGCACCCTCCCGGACGGCCCTGCCATACGATGAACGTGACCCAGGACGTAGGACACTGCGAAGGACACCGATGACCCACCGCCTTGCCATCCTCGATGACTACCAGGACGTGGCCCACGGCTTCGCTGACTTCACGGCTTTGGAGGCCGAAGGGGTCACGGTGACGTCCTACCGTGAACCTTTCACATCCCGCGACGCGCTGGTTTCGGCCTTGGCGGACACCACCATGGTGATCGCCATGCGGGAACGGACGGCGTTCCCCCGTGAGGTGTTCGAGAAGCTGCCGTCGCTTGAGCTGCTGGTCACCACCGGAATGGCGAACGCCGCCATCGATGTGGCGGCGGCGGCCGAGCACGGGGTGACGGTGTGCGGTACGCCCGGCTCACCCACGGCCGCGCCCGAACTGACCTGGGCCCTCCTGCTGGCCATCGCCCGGCACCTTCCCGCCGAGGAAAGCTCGCTCCGGGCCGGTACCTGGCAGTCAACGGTGGGCTTTGAGCTGGCCGGCAAGACGCTGGGCATCGTGGGGCTGGGCAAGATCGGCCGGCGGGTGGCCGCCTACGGGCAGGCTTTCGGGATGGACGTCGTGGCGTGGAGCCAGAACCTAACCGCGGAGGCAGCCAAGGAGGCCGGCGCGCGGCTGGTGTCCAAGGAGGAGCTCTTCACGGTCGCCGACGTCGCCACCCTCCATCTGAGGCTCTCCCCGCGGTCCGAGAACACTGTGGGCGAGGCCGAGCTGCGGCTGCTGGGGCCCGAGGGCATCCTGGTCAACACCGCCCGGGGGCCGCTCGTTGACCAGGAGGCCCTGGTCAGGGCATTGAACGAAGGGTGGATCCGCGGCGCCGCCCTGGACGTCTTCGACCAGGAGCCCCTGCAGGCCGGCCACCCGCTCCTGGCAGCGCCGAACACCCTGCTCTCCCCCCACCTGGGCTACGTCACGCAGGAAAGCTACCGGCAGTTCTACGGCGGTGCCCTGGAGAACATCACCGCCTGGCTTGCCGGCTCCCCCATCCGAACCCTCACGGCCTGACCTTCCCTACCGGAGCAACCGAATGACGCACACCATCCGCACCGCAGCATCGGACGACGCCGGCCCCCTCGCCGGGCTGGCGGCCGTCACCTTCCCGCTGGCCTGCCCGCCGTCGTCGTCACCTGCCGACATTGCCGCCCACCTGGCCAACACGCTCAGCGAGGAGCACTTCAAGGGCTACCTCGCCGACCCGGACATCACCATCCTGGTCATCGACGCCGACGGGCAGCTCTGCGGCTACAGCCTCCTGGTGGACAGGCCCGCAGCGGACCCGGACGTGGATTCCGTGCTGACGCTGCTGCCGTCCGTGGAAATCAGCAAATGCTATGTCCACCCGGACTATCACGGGCTGGGCGCGGCAGCAGAACTCATGCACGCGAGCCTCCAGGCGGCAGCAGCATCCGGCAGCGCCGGGGCCTGGCTGGGTGTGAACAGCCAGAACACCCGGGCCATCCGTTTCTACGAAAAGTCCGGTTTCCACAAGGTGGGCACCAAATCATTCCGGCTGGGCAGCACCGTGGAGCACGACTTCGTCCTGGAGCGCGCCCTACCCTGAACTGTTCAGCTGCTGGACTGCTGTAGGCCCGGGACGCGCGAGTTGGCCGGGGCTCCGTTCGGCGGATAGGCCAGCGGTGGGCGGGGCTCCGTCAGGAGCTTCAGCCCCGGCGGGAGTCCGTCGATGCCGCCCTGGGTTCCCGTGGCGGTGATGGTGACCCGGCTGGTATCCAACAAAACGTTCTCTGCGCGGAATGTCCCCACGACTTCAGGCAGGATCGGGGCCAGGTGCACCACCCCCCGGGTGAAGACGGGATCGAACCGGAGCAGGATCCGGGCGAGCTGCACGGGCGCCGCCGCCGCCCACGCCTGCGGGGAGCATGCAGTGGGATACGGAACAGGGCCCGGGAACTCGCCGCGGTCGAACCCGCAGAACAGTTCCGGCAGCCGGCCATCAAAGTGCCGGGCTGCGTCGAGGATGCCCAGTGCCACCCGTCTGGCCTCGTCCACGAACCCGTAGCGCATCAGCCCGGTGGCCACCAGCGCGGTATCGTGGGGCCAGACCGAGCCGTTGTGGTAGCTGACGGGGTTGTAGGCGCCCATGTCGGAGGCCAGCGTACGGATGCCCCAGCCGGTGAACATCTGCGGGGACATCAGGTTTTCCATGACGGACACGGCTTTGTCCTCGTCCACGATGCCCGTCCACAGGCAGTGGCCGATATTAGACGTCAGCGCATCGACATGCCGTTTGTCCTTGTCCAGCGCCACCGCAAAGTACCCCTTGTCCGGCAGCCAGAACTTCCTGTTGAACTCCTCCTTGAAGGCTGCCGCCTTGTCGGCCCAGTGCTTTTCGAGGTCAGGATCCCCCGTCCAGTGGGCCAGCAGCGACCTGCCCAGGTAGGCCGCATATACGTAGGCCTGGACCTCGCAGAGTGCGATGGGGGCTTCCGCGATGGTCCCGTCCGCGAAGTTGATGCCATCCCAGGAGTCCTTCCAGCCCTGGTTCACCAGTCCATGCTCGTTGGGCCGGAGGTACTCCACGAAGCCGTCGCCGTCGCGGTCGCCGTATTTTTCGATCCATTCCAGGGCCCGGTCGGCGTGGGACAGCAGCGGCTGGATCGCATCCCGGGACAGTCCCCAGCGGCTCAGCTCGCCCAAGGTTGCCACGAAAAGCGGAGTGGCATCCGCCGTGCCGTAATACGCGGTGCCGCCAAGCGACAGGCCAGCGGTCACGCCCAGCCGGACCTCGTGCGGGATGCGTCCGGGTTCCTCTTCGGAATCCACATCCACTTTCTTCCCCTGGATCCCGGCCAGGGTCTGCAGCGTGCCCAAGGCGAGATTGGGGTTGACCATCATGCTCATGTAGGACGTCAGCAGCGAGTCCCGCCCAAACAGCGCCATGAACCAGGGCGCCCCGGCCGCGACCGCCGCGCGGTTGGGATGGTGGGCATCGAAGATTCGCAAGGCACCGAGGTCGCTCTGGCTGCGGTTGAGCACGTTCTGGAAGCTGCTGTCCTCGATGCTGATCCGCGGCACGTTCTCTTCCCAGGCCAGGTGGCGCCGCACGCCCTCACGGTGGTGCGGCAGCTGGCCCTCCATGAAGGGCTTTTCCGGGGCCTCCCCGTTGACCAGGGGCACCACAATCACGCTGGTGCTCCACTTGCCGCGGGCGGGGACGGTGACGCGGAACCGGAGCCCATCCGTGCCCACCTCCGCATCCTTGGCCCCGATGGCGGAGCCCCGCTGCTGGCCGTGCCGTGATGCTTCGATGATGAGCTTTCCATCCACCACTGTGCGGGTGGTGTCATCGGGGCCAGTAGTCCGGCCGCCCTTCACTTCGAAGAGGTCGGCCTGGTCCGCGTCCACAAGCAGCTCTATGGCGCATTCAACGGGTTCCGCTGCGTAATTCTCCAGGATGATGTCGTCCTGCAGGCCCGGTCCGATGTGCCGGACCTGCCGGACCACCAGCGGACTGTCGAACCGGCCTCCCGGCCATGTTGCGCGGCCAACGAAGGTTGCTTCGAAAGGCTGGGCCTTCTGGGCGGACAGCGGTTCGCGCCGCGAACCGTTGATCCGCAGAACCCAGCCCGAGACGATCCGGGTGTCCTGGTAGAACGCACCATTCGTGCTGCCGTCGGCGCTGATGTCGCCGGTTCCGGCCGAGATGCAAAACGAAGAGCCTTCCAGTACGGTGACGGCACCAACATCGGAGCCGGAGGCCTCATTGTCTTCGTTCCAGGCGGTCATGGAAGGACTCCCTTCTCAGGCTGGATGCTGCCGGGGAGCCCAACGCCCGCCGGTCCCCCCTTAACGATTCTGGTGCACCGGCGGGGCAACCGGAACCCCTCCCGGCAATCTCCCGGCCAGCAGGTCATCAAAGAGCCTGAGGTGCTGCGCCACCATCCGCTGGGCGCTGAACCGCTCCTCTACTGATGCCCGGCAGCGTTCCCTGCTGAGCCCGGCGGCCGCCTCAACGAAGCCCCGCAGTTCCTCGGTCTTCCCGAGGAAACCCGTCCGGCCATGTTCCACGATCTCAGGGGCGGAGCCGATGCGCGTGCCGATGACGGGGGTGCCGGTGGCCAGTGCCTCTATCATGACCAGGCCGAAAGGTTCGGACCACTGGATGGGGTTCAGGAATGCCAGCGCCTCACCCATCAGCCGGTACTTGGTGGCGTCATCCACCTCCCCCACAAAATCCTCGTTGGGGCCAAGTATCGGCTCGATGACCTCGCGGAAATAGCGGATCTCCTCGGGCTCCCGCATTTTCACGGCGATCTTCAGGTGCACGCCCGCCTGCCGCGCAATAGTGATTGCCTCCAGCAGGCCCTTGTCCTCGCACGCCCGGCCCACGAAGCACAAGTAACCACCGCGTCCGCTTCCGACAGGGACAGCGGAAACATCCATCCCGTGATGGATCACCTGCGTGACGGGGACTTCCGGGGCATGGGACGCCTGGTCGCGCGATATCGCCACGATGGCGACGTCCTGGCCCATGGCCCGGTACAGGTCCTCTGCGTCCTGGTGGAGCGGCCCGTGGATGGTGGTCACCACCGGCACCTTTGGAGGCCTATGCGCGTAGAGGGGGCCTGCCAGGGTGTGGTCATGGATGATATCCACGTCCTGGAGGCCCTTGTAGGCGCGGATGACATGGCTGAGCTCAGACATCGTGAGGCCCAGTTCATCGCGGGATGCCGGCCGCATCCCGGGTACCTGCGGCACGGGGCAGGTACTTTCCGAAGGGGCTGCCAGCAGCACTTCATGTCCGGCCGCGGCGAACCCGCGCGCCAGGGTGTCCACGACTCTTTCAATGCCGCCGTAGGTGACCGGTGGAATCGGAATCCACGGTCCTGCAATAAGTCCGATACGCATATCCGGCCTCCAGAAAACGAGGCCCGAGCTCCCCAGCCGCCAGGCACATAAATCCGCAGGACATGCTTGTCCCGCGGTGTTCGACATTTCCATGGCGTCTGCTTCACCTACCTCAGAACTATTGCCCAGGATCGCCCCGGCCACAAGGGCTGAATGTGCCCCATCTCACGGCACGCGCCGGAATGGCCGCCAGGGCGGCCCGGTTATGCAGGGCATGAAGATTGAGATCTGGTCGGATGTTGCATGCCCGTGGTGTTTCATCGGCAAGCGCCGGTTCGAGGCTGCCCTGGCAGCGTTTCCCCACCGTGAAGCCGTCGACGTGGTGTGGCGCAGCTACCAGCTGGACCCAACACTGCCGGAGCACTACGACGGCACCGAACTGGAGTACCTGAGCAGCCGCAAGGGCATGCCGGCGCCGCAGGTCTCGCAGATGTTCGAGCACGTGGCGCAGCAGGCCAAGGGTGAAGGCCTGGACTACCGGTTCGACAAGGTTGTGGTGGCCAACAGTTTCACCGCCCACCGCCTGATCCACCTCGCGGCGGCCCACGCCAGGCAGGATGCGGCCAAGGAGCGCCTGCTCAGCGACCACTTTGAGCACGGCAAGGACATTGGCAGCCGGGAATACCTCACGTCCTTGGGCGCGGACCTGGGCCTGCCGGCCAGCGAGGTGGAGGAACTCTTCACCACCGACAAGTACTCGGACGAGGTCCGGTTCGACTTCCAGGAGGCCCAGGGCCTCGGGATCAGCGGCGTCCCGTTCTTCGTGATCGACCGGAAGTTCGGATTGTCCGGCGCCCAGCCCACGGAGACGTTCACCGCTGCCCTTATTCAGGCGTGGCAGGACGCCAACCCGCTGGTCCTGGTCAATTCCTCCGAAGCTGAGGCCTGCGGCCCGGACGGCTGCGCGGTTTAGCATCTTTTACTGACACATCGCGGTAAAGTGTCTGCATGCCCAGGATTTCAGCGGCCAGCAACGCCGAACAACGCGCGGACACCCAGCGCCGCATCCTCACCGCTTTCGGCGAGCTCCTTTTCACCCATGGCCTCCCGGGCCTGACCATGACGGATGTGGCCCGGCACGCAGGTGTGGGCCGCACCGCCGTGTACAACTACTACGCGGACATCGAAGAACTGCTGATCTCCTACGCTCTGGACGAGACCGAGAAGTTCCTCTCCGACCTGCGCGAATCGCTGAACCGTTTGGAGAACCCGGTGGAGCGGCTGGCACTGTACGTCCGTGCCCAGGTGGTTGACCTCAGCCGCCGCCACCTCCCGCCGGGGCCTGCCATGGGGGCGGTGCTGTCGCCGTCGTCCTTTGCCAAGCTCTCCGACCATGTGGGCGAGCTCAGCGTCCTGCTGCAGGGCATCCTGCGTGACGGCATGGAGCAGGGCTACCTGCCGGTGGCGGACGTGGGCCAGCAGTCCCAGCTGATCCTGGGCACCTTGTCCTCAAGTGCCGCGAGGGGCAGCGACGAGCCGGCCGAACTGGAGGCGCGCGTGGCGCGGACCGTGCGCTTCATCCAGTTGGGCGCCGGTGCAAGGTTCGACGACGGCGGCCGGCCCGTGCGCGTCGGCCAGCTTCCGGCAGTGGCCGGCTGAGTCCGGCGGTCAGGGCGTCGGAGCGGCGGCGGGCATGACGGGCAGCTTGTCCGTGTCCGCAGTGCGCCGGTTCTCCCTCGGGCAGCTGAGCTTTCCCGGTGTCTGGTCCACCAGTTCCGGCGGGACCAGCGCTTTGTAATCCTGGGCCAGGATGACGTCCACGCTGGCGTCTGTCCTGCCGTCCTGGAAGTAATCCGATCCGGGCACATGGCGCTGCACCGTGAACGCCGCCGCCTGGCCGGCGGCGCCTGACACCACGGCAGCCACGCCCCGGTAGCCGGCGTTGATGTTCGACACGTTGCCCACCACGAACTTGCGTGCCAGCAGTTCATCCGCCACGGAGCGGGCAAGGCCGGGCCGGCTGGTGGAGTTGTAGACGTTGAGGTTGATCTTGTCGGTGGGCGTGTAGTCGAACGTTGGGGCCGGGCAGGATGACACGGGGGTCGGGGCCGGCTCGGCCGACGGCAGCTTCAGCCGGCCGTTGATGATGGCCAGGGCAACGATGATGCCTGCGGCGATCACTCCGATGAGCAGAACCAGCACCACGCCGTGCAGCACGCGGCGGCGGACCCGGACGGTTTCGTCGGCGTCCCTTGCCGCTTCCATGGCGGCGCGCAGCTCAGGTCCGGAAACGACGTGGTGGCCATGCAGGATGCCGGGATCCTTTGGCCGCTTGCTAGCCATCGAGCACCAGGACCCGGGCGTGGATCGCGGTGCGCTGGTGCAGGGCGGTCCGCACTGCGCGGTGGAGTCCGTCCTCCAGGTAGAGGGTCCCTTGGTACTGCACCACGTGCGGGAACAGGTCACCGAAAAATGTGGAGTCTTCCGCCAGCAACGCTTCCAGGTCCAGGGTGCGCTTGGTGGTCACCAGTTCGTCCAGCCGCACCGGCCGCGGCGGCAGCGATGCCCACTGCTTGGGAGTGCTGTAACCATGGTCGGGGTAAGGGCGGCCCTCGCCCACAGCTTTGAATATCACCATGCCACAGTAGGCACCGCGGTGCCCCAGCGAAAGTAGCAGGGCTGGCCCGCGCCAGGTTGTAGCCAAACAGTGACCATACCGCCACGAGGCCTGCTCCGCTGGCGCCCGCACGGGACGGCGGCGGTCCTGCTGACAGAATGGACGTATGACAGTATCCGAGTCCCCTGCCGTGTCCGCACCCGGAATCCGCCTGCCGTCCGCACCGCCGCTGGCGCTCCTGCTGGACGTGGACGGGCCGGTGGCCAGCCCGGTGACACGGGACGTCAAGCCCGCCATCATCCTGGACCTGGTGGCCCTCGCAGCAGCCGGGATTCCTGTCATCTTCAACACCGGCCGTTCCGACGTCTTTATCCGCGAGCAGGTCATGGAACCGATGATCGCGGCCGGCATTCCGGCGGGAACCGTCATCCATGCCATCTGTGAAAAGGGCGCGGTCTGGTTCAGCTATACGTCCGCCGGCCCCGGCCCCATCCACGTGGACCGGGAACTCGCCGTCCCCGCAGCGTACGGGGATGACATCCGCCGGCTGGTGGCGGAGGACTATGCCGCCCACATGTTCTTTGACGAAACCAAGCGCGCCATGGTCTCAGTAGAGCAGCACATCGACGTGCCCAGCGCTGACTACCTGGCGGAGCAGAAGCTGTTCGACGCCGAGGCGATGGAACTCATGGCACGCCACGGGCTGGGCGTTGTCCGGCTTGACCACCACGTGCCGAATTCCGACGACGAGGTGGACTACCGCGTGGATCCCACCATTATTTCCACGGACATTGAGTCCGTGCGGCTGGGGAAGGACCTGGGCGCCAGCCGTGCGGTGGAGCTCCTCGCGGCGCAGGGCATCACCCCGCAGGCGTGGCGGACCGTGGGCGATTCCCGCACCGATTACGCCATGGCGGACTGGCTGCACCACAACGACCATCCCGTGAAGCACGTGGACGTGCGGCCGGCGGACGGTGTGCCCAGCAAGCCCTACCCCGTGCTGACGGCAGCGGACCTGGGGCTGGAGTCCACGGTGATCCACGACGACGCAGGCGGCGCCTTCCTGCGCGCCTGGCGGGAGGCGCTGGACGCCTGAGTCCCTGCCGGGCCGGGATGCCCGCGCGGCCGCAACAGCGCCGCGAAACCTTGTGTTACCCAGGCAGGACTATCATGCAGGTAAGAATGCCCACTTCCACCAGCACGGAGACAACCATTACAGAAGCACCGGTCCAGGACGAGGTCTACTACGGCGCCCAGGCGTCAGTGGAAGAACAATTTCACGCCGAGATCACATCGGCGGCGGCAGAACGGCGGCTGAGCCACCGGGCCGACGTCGTCCGGCACAAGGGCCGCTATGCCCTGATCAATGACACCAGGACCCCCTACCAGGCCATGGTGGAAGACCTGCTGTTCCTGCGGAACGTCCTGGCCAACGCCGGCCTGTCGTACCTCCTGGTCCGCGGCAACAATGACCGCCCCGTGCTGGCCCTGGACTGGAAGGATCGGAAGAAACTCCGGGCTGCCCTCGTGGAGGCGTGCCGGGACGAGCCCTTCTACTCCATGACCGTGGACGCGAAGAAGAAGACGTCCGTCCTGGTGGCGGATGGCGAGCTGTCCCCCAACCGGCAGGGACGCATCTTCCGGCTGTACCGGCCGCGGGTGGAGCCGGTGGGCGGTTTCGAGTTCGGCGCCTCTGCCGGCGTCCAGATTGAGCTGTGGTCCTTCGAGGGAGAACAGCTCATCCTTCCGATCGAGAACTCCCTGACCCGCAGGACGCTGCTGCGCCAGGATGCGGTCCGGGGCACCGTGGAGCGCTACGGACACACGTGGCCCACCATCGAGAACATGTTTGCGGACCACGCCAGCGACATCAGCTTCGACATCGACATCGTGTTCTCCTGGGTGGACGGCAGCTCCCCCGAATACATCGCGGCCCGCCGCGCCCAGCAAAAGGGACATGTCCTGGGCGAAGGCGACGACCATGAGGCCCGGTTCCGGCAGATCAACGAACTCAAGTACGCACTGCGGTCCGTGTACATGTTTGCTCCTTGGATCCGCCGGATCTTCATCGCCACGGACTCCCCCGCTCCTTCCTGGCTGGCGGAGCACCCTTCCGTCACCATCGTACGGAGCGAGGAGTTCTTCTCCGATCCCTCGGTGCTGCCCACGCACAATTCACAGGCGGTGGAGTGCCAGCTGCAGCACATCGAGGGGCTGTCCGAGCACTTCCTCTACTCCAACGACGACATGTTCTTTGGGCGGCCGGTGGGCCCGGACATGTTCTTCACCCCCGGCGGCATCACCAAGTTCATCGAGGCGGAAACCAGGATTGGCCTGGGCGAGAACGATGCCGAGCGCAGCGGGTTCGAAAACGCCGCCCGGGTGAACCGCAAGCTCCTGTGGAACCGGTTCGGCCGGATCACCACCCGCCACCTGGAGCACACTGCCGCGCCCCTGCGGCGGAGCGTGGTGGGCCAGATGGAGGAGGAGTTCCCGGAGGAGTTCCGCAAGACGGCGGCCAGCCGGTTCCGTGCAGCGGACAACATCTCCGTGACCAATTCCTTCTACCACTACTACGCCCTGCTAACCGGCCGTGCCGTGACGCAGACTGCGGCAAAGGTGCGCTACGTGGACACCACCATGCGCTCGGGCCTGAAGTACCTGCCCAAGCTGCTGGCCAAGCGGAACATGGATTTCTTCTGCCTGAACGACGGCAGCTTCCCCGAGGTCAGCGCGGACGAGCGCGCCGAAGTGGTGACGGACTTCCTGGAAAGGTACTTCCCCATCAAGGCGCCCTGGGAGAAGTAGGCGGCAGCACAAGCGCCGGGAGCCGGTCCTGTTATAGGACCGGCTCCCTTTTGCGTCAACTGTCCTAACGCGCCGTAGAAACCCCGAGCTTGGAGCTGCCGCGCTGCTTGGTGGTCTCCGGGATCCGGATCCCGGCGGCCTCCAGCCGCCGGGCCGTCTCTTCGGGAGACACGTACTCGCCGACGGTGGGGGCACTGCCCATCGGCACCACGGAGTGCACGATGGTGTGTTCATACACGTGCACCAGGTTGAAGGCCTGGCCGCCGTCCTGGCCGCGGGTTCCGCCCACAGGGACGTTCAGGTCCTGGGTGTAGCAGGAGGCCGATGCCACTGAGACGGGAACGCCGGCGAAGCTCGCGGTGGTGGAGTAGTGCAGGTGGCCGGCCAGGATGGTGCGGACATCCGAATTACGCACCACCGCGGCCAGGGACGCCTGGTCGCGCAGTTCCACCAGCACCGAGAGGTCCAGCACTGACGGGACCGGCGGGTGGTGGAGGGCCAGGATGGTGCCATCCGGGGCAGGGGTTTCCAGCTGGCGGGCCAGCCACTCCAGCTGCGACGGACTCAGTTCGCCGTGGTGGAATCCCGGGACGGTGGTGTCCAGGGTGATGACCCGCAGCCCGTTGATGAAGTAGCTGTGGTCAACCGGCGCGTCGCTGCCGGGCTGGTCAAGGAGTCCCCTGCGGAAGTTGGCCCGGTCGTCATGGTTTCCCATGGCCCAGATGACCTGGGCGCCCATCTCCTTGCAGGCCGGCTCGACGATGGCCCGAAGCTTCACGTACGCCTCGGCATCGCCCTTGTCGGCAAGGTCGCCCGTGAAGATCACGGCCTCCGGCCTGGCCCCGGACGCTTTGACTTCATCGAAGAGCTGGATAAGCCTGGCTTCGCTGTCGACGGTTCCGTAGAGGGGTTCTGGACCTCCCAACAGGTGGGGATCGCTCAGGTGGAGTAGGAAGTGGCGTGGCCGGGGGTGTTCGGCCTCGATGTGCTCCATTGCTACCTCTATGGTCGGTGGGAAGCCGTTCTTCCCTTGTACCCTTCAGTAATATTTATCCAATCAGACATTTGGCAAACATGGGGTAAATCTCCGCCGCTGATGTGGAAAAAGTTACAAGAACTGCGCTTTTGCAGGGCAGATTCGGCGGGCCACCCTTTATTCGAGCGCATGCTCGATGGCCTCGATGATCTCTGCCGAGTCGGGCTCGACCGTGGGGGCGAACCGCGCCACCACGTCCCCCTCCCGGTTGACCAGGAACTTCTCGAAATTCCACTTCACCAGCCCCGGCAGCAGCCCGGTCTTGAACTTGGTGAGCTCCGAATAGAGCAGGTGCTGGTTCCTGCCGCGGACCTCTGCCTTGGCCGTCAACGTGAACGTGACACCGAAATTCCGTTCGCAGAAGTCCGCAATGTCGCTGTCGGTCCCGGGCTCCTGCCCTGCGAACTGGTTGCAGGGAACGCCCAGGACCTCGAACCCCCTGTCGCGGAACTTGCCGTAGAGGGCCTCGAGGCCCGCGTACTGCCGCGTAAAGCCGCAGTTGGAGGCCACGTTGACCACCAACACCACTTTTCCCTTGAACTGGCCGAAATGTGTCCTGGTGCCATCGTTCAGGATCAGCGGGATCGGATAGAGGGGTCGCTGGCTGCGTGTCAGAGGAGAGATGTTCATGGAAGGGATTCGGTGCCGGCGGGGCGCCGTACGGGTCCGGGGTGGAAATTCCCTAGGCCGGGGGCGCCGTCGGTACTGGTTCGGTCGACGTAGGGGTGGGGGTTGGTGTCGGCGTTGGGGCAGGCTCCGCGGGCGGCAGGGCCGGGGCAGGTGCCGGGGCGGCGGTGGTTGGCGCCGGGGCCGGCTCAACCGGTGCTGGGGCCGGGGCCGGAGCGGGCGCGGTCTCCACCGGAGCAGGAGCCGGCGCCGGTTCGGGGGCCGGAGCGGGCGCAGGTTCCACCGGCGTTGGCGCCGGAGCCGGTTCGGGGGCGGGCGCCGGGGCGGGCGCGGTCTCAACCGGAGCAGGAGCCGGCGCCGGTTCAGTGGGCGTGGGCTGGACGGGAACCGGTGAACTCGTCGGCGTTGGGCTTGCAGGGTCAGTGGGCGACGGCGACGGAGTGGGAGTGGGCGACGGCGACGGCGTGGGACTTGGTGAAGTCGGGGTCGGCGAAGTGGGTGTCGGCGACGGCGTGGGACTTGGCGAAGTCGGGGTCGGCGAAGTGGGCGACGGCGATGGCTCCGTCGGTGACGGAGACGTCGTCGGGCTTGCCGGGACGGTCGACGGATCGCTGGGTGCCGCCGCGGGCGAAGGCGGCTCGGCACTCAGCGACGGTTCAGCAGTCGGCGGGGCCGTCGTCGTCAACTGCACGTTGGGAGCGGGCAGCACGATGCCCGTTGCCTGGGATGGCGTGGGTGCCGGGGTTGGTACGAAAAGCGGCGGGAAGGGTGAAACCTGGAGCCCCGCTGCGGGAAGTCCGTCACCCGGATCAACCTGGAGGGGGATGGTCCAGCTGATCCTGCCGCCGGACAACCCCATGCCGGGCGCGTACGAAATCATCTCACCCGGAAGGGCCTGGTCAAGCGCCCGGAGCTGGAGGAAGCTCCATCTCAAGGGGTTGGTGTAGCGGCCATTCAGGATTGACTCGAAATGCAGGTGGCAGCCCGTGGACCATCCGGTGGTGCCAACGCGCGCGATGACCTGGCCCACCCGCACCTGGTCGCCGGTGTGCACACCAATGGATTCGAGGTGGTTGTAGGTGGTGATGAGCCCGTCGCCGTGGTCAATCTCAATCCGGTTGCCACCGCCCCAGGGGTGCCAGCCGGCTGCACGCACAATACCGGAATCAGCGGCGTAGACCGGGGTTCCGCAGGGGGCTGCGTAATCCTGGCCCAGGTGGAAGTCTCCCGCTGCCCCGCTGATCGGGCTGACCCGGAACCCGAACGGCGAGCTTGGGTCCAGAAGCTGCAGTGGTGCCATGAGGAAGCCGGGCAATGGCCTGCCGGCACCGGCCGGGCCCAGCGTGAGGGCCGCCGTGGCGCCCTGGTCGACGCCGCCAATGGACGTGTGCGGGAAGGCCAGGGCCACCTGCGGATTGGAGAAGATGGCCGGCGGAAGGGCAGTGGCGCCAAGCTGGTCCGTTGCCGTCGGGGCTGGTTCGCTGTGCCCTTTCCGGAGGTTCGCCGTTCCGGACGTTCCGTATGGTGCGGCACTGCCCGGAGTGGTCGCGGTTCCGGCTACCGACCGCGCCAACTGTGGCGGCTCAGCGGAGCCGGCGGAAAGGTTGACGGCGCAGACGGAGGCCGCCAGCACGCCGGCAGCAGCGACGGCCCGGGCAACGGGGGGAAAGGTACGCTGGTCCGGCTTGCGGTTGCCGGGCACGGAATTCTTGCCCAATTGACTGACTCCACGACGTGGCCTGCCGCACGGTGTCTCGACGGTATGTCCCATGGGACCACAGGAGCGCAGGCGTGGAAACCCCATAGCCGGACAATGCGGGTTTTTTGTGGGTCGTTAGGGGGTGGAGCTGGGCTTCCCTGCCGGATCCAGCCGCGCGTGGCGCAAATGGGCGACAATGTCCCATGCGCAATGTCCTTCGTACCTGGCAGGACGAAATCAAAAAGACCTTCTCGGGCAGGGCCGACGCCCCGCCGGACTGGACGCTCAAGCTGGCCGAGGGCGACAACGCTGGCTACCACCTGCCCGGTTCGGCGGTGTGGGCGGTGCACGGCTCCATGACGCCCATCGTGGGTGGAATCCGCACGCTGCTCATGCAGTCGCTCCATCCTGGTGCGCTCGCGGGCGTGCATGAGCACTCCAACTTCCGTGACGACCCCCTGCGCCGGCTGGCCAACACAATCCGCTGGATCTTTACGGTCACCTATGGATCCACGGACGCCGCGGAGGAAGCAACACGGCGGGTACGCCGCCTGCATGAGCCAGTCCAGGGCAACTACGAGGACAACGACGGCGAAGTGCGCACCTACAGTGCCAACGATCCGGGGCTGGCCAACTGGATCCACCTGGCCTTCACGGACGGCTTCCTCGCAGCCCACAGGATTTGGGGCGGGCCCATCCCCGGCGGCCCGGACGCCTACGTGCGGGAGTGGGCCCAGGCCGGGCGGCTGATGGGGGTGGAAGACCCGCCGCTGACGGAGGCGCAGATGCGCAGCCAACTGGAACGCTGGTACGCGCAGGGGGCGCTGCGGGCGGACGGCCGGGTCAAAGAGACGGTGGAGTTCATCCGCAATGCGCCGCTGCATCCGCTGCTGAAGCCTGGCTACCGGATCCTGTTTGCCGCTGCGGTCTACAGCCTGGAACCCCGGTACCGCCAGATGCTGGGGCTCTCTCTTCCACGGCTGGGCCCGTTTCCCCTGCCCGTGCGGTTAACCACAAAGGTGGTGCTCGGCGTCGTCCACCTGGCCCTGGGCGGTCCCCGGAGGCGGATGGGTCCCAGCGAAACAGCAGCGAGGCAGCGCCTGAGGCGGCTTGGTGAACCGCTGGCAGATCTGGCCTGACCATGAATCGGAAGGCTGCAACGGAGGCAAAAAGCAAGAACCCGGCCCCGGGTTACCGGGGCCGGGTTCTTGACCGGCGGAGAATGGGGGATTTGAACCCCCGAGGGCGTTAACCCAACACGCGTTCCAGGCGTGCGCCATAGGCCGCTAGGCGAATTCTCCAACTGCTTCTGAATCAAAAGCAGGTACTAGATTACCTGAAGTTT
>Ga0308158_10000958_pt1 | contig 35623 bp, 32 predicted proteins | sample PhyBR2_FD_201038 | JGI IMG/M metagenome (GOLD analysis project Ga0308158, IMG submission 201038) | Phyllosphere microbial communities from UC Gill Tract Community Farm, Albany, California, United States - DLSLB.R2 | ecosystem: Host-associated > Plants > Phyllosphere > Unclassified | place: USA... | reverse complement strand
CCGGACCAGTTCAAGAACCACATCCTGCCGGACAAGGTGCACATCCTGAACGTGTCGTTCCTGGTACCGCGCATGCGCCGCGAACTGGGCGGCTGCGCCGGCAACATCGCCTACAACCTGAAGCTGCTGGGCGGCAGCCCGATCCCGATGGGCACCGTTGGCCAGGACTTCGGCCCGTACCGCGAGCACTTCGAGCGCATGGGCATCGACCTGAGCCAGGTGCGGGTGCTGGAAGACATGTTCACCCCGCAGTGCTTCATCACCACCGACCACGACAACAACCAGATCACCGCCTTCCACCCGGGCGCGATGATGCGCTCGCACGACAACCACGTGCGCGATGTGCCGGGCGTCACCTTCGGCATCGTCGCGCCGGACGGCCGTGAGGGCATGATCCAGAACGCCGCCGAATTCGTGGAATGCGGCATCCCCTTCATCTTCGATCCGGGCCAGGCGCTGCCATTGTTCAACGGCCCGGAACTGCGCGAATTCATCGAGCAGGCCGACTACGTGGTGGTCAACGACTACGAGTCCAACCTGCTGCAGCAGCGCACCGGCTGGAGCGAGACCGACATCGTCGCCCGGACCAAGGCCTACATCACCACCCAGGGCCCGCGCGGCGCCATCATCCACACCCCGGAGAAGAGCTTCGACATCCCGCCGGCGCACGAGCGCCGCGTGGTCGACCCGACCGGTTGTGGCGACGCCTTCCGCGCCGGCCTGATCTTCGGCATCGAGAAGGGCATGGACTGGCTGACCGTCGGCCGCATGAGCAACCTGATGGGCGCGCTGAAGGTGGAACACCCGGGCACCCAGAACCAGCGCTTCGACTTCGCCGAGTTCAACGAGCAGTTCAAGCAGCAGTTCGGCTACAGCCTCTGAGAAAAACGGCGCTTCGGCGCCGTTTTTTTTGCATGGGCCGCCGACCGTGCAAACGGCAAACGGTAGTGCCGAGCCATGCTCGGCAGAGGCTTTCCTGGCAATCCATCGGCCGCGTGACATCTGTAGGAGCGGCGTAAGCCGCGAAGCTGGCAATGCTGGATTACAGGCGAATCCGGCCATCTGTTGGTGCGCCAGCTTCGAGGCTTCACCGGTAACGCCCCAGCCGAGCATGGCTCGGCTCTACCGGGATTCTGCGGCCTGCCACTGCTGCAGCAACTGCGCACAATCGCGCAACTGCCACTGCGCCATGCCCGGCCACGGGTCATCCGGCACATTGATCAGGATGCCCGGCACGCCGGCAGCCTTCGCGGTGGCCAGATCGTAGTAATGATCCCCAACCATCCGCATCTGCGCCGGCAACACGTGCCAGCGCGCCGCAAAGAACTGCAAGCCAGCCGGTGACGGCTTGGGCGCCACTTCCCAGCGGCCGATGATTTCCTCGCTGGCAAAGCAATCCGCCACACCAATCGCCGCCAGGGTCACTTCCGCCAGCTCACGTGCATTGCGGGTAAGGATGCCCAGCCGGCAACCAGCGGCATGCAGCGCGCGAACCAGGGCCACCGCCCCCGGCGCTGCGACGGAGGCCTCGGCCAGCTCCCGCTCGTGCTGCATCAGCCAGGCGTGGCTGTCAGCGGCCTGCTGCGGCGGCAGGCCGGCCAGGTGTTCAAGAATGTCCGCACCGGAAGGAATCTGCAGCTCGCGCCGGATCAATTCGAAATCATGCACCGGCTCGGTCAGGGTGCCGTCCATGTCGAACACCCAATGACGGCTGGCGGCGACGTCGCAACGCCCCGCCCTGTCTGCAAACACCGGCCTCAATCCCAGTTCGGCATCTGGCTGCCGTCCAAGCCACCGACCTCGAACACCGCCTTGCGGGTGCCGCCAGCCTGCACCGGGAATTCGATCTCGATGACCTTGGCCTTGCGTGCCTGCCGCCACAGGCCGCGGTTGTCATCGATGAACATGGCGATGGCCTCGTCGGTATCCGGGCGATGCGCAGCCATGTTGCGGGCGGGCGCGCCGTCGACGCTGACCTTGACCTGGCAGGCACGGTAGCAGGCCTTGGCGAAGTCGCTGGACTGCAGCACCAGGTAGGCGTGGCGCTTCCACTCCGGGTGATCGCGGAACACCAGGTTCACCTGCTTGGGACCGGTGCTATCCACTTCCACCCGGTCCTTGCTGAGGATCGCGGCCGAGCGCTGGGTACCGCCCTTGACCGGCACCTGGTTGTAGCTCCACAAAGCCTGCATCCGGCGCAGTTCGCTGGCGGCTGCGGCCTTCTCCCGCACTTCGGCAAAGCCCGGCTCGATGCGCTTGGCGGTTTCCGAGTCCGGGTACTGGTCAAGCAATGCAGCACCATGGATCCGCGCCCGCTCCCAATCGGCGCCGGTAACCGCCGTGTCGTAGAGCTTGCCGATGCCCTCGGCGTCGGCTTCGCGCTTGGCGCGCTCCTGCGCGGCAGCGGCCTCCTGTTGCTGGCGCTCGGCCTCCGGGTTGCTGCAGGCGGCGAGGGCAAAGACGCAAAGGGCGCCGAGGATCAGGGGTTTCATCAAACAGCTCCGGTGAACAGGGCGCGTGGTGAGCGCGATGGGCTTCACTTTAGAGCATGTTGGGGATTGGGAGGCACGATCCTTTTCCGCATTCGCGTTTGCCTGCGCTTTTGCTTTGCCCTGCCTTTATGCCGTCATTCCCGCGCAGGCGGGAATCGCTCTGGCTCTTTGGCTTCGCGTAACACCAAATGCAAAGGCAAGGGCAACAACAAGAGCGATTCCCGCCTGCGCGGGAATGACGGCACTAGAAGCAACAGCAACAGCGGCAACAACAACAGCAACAACTACAAGCGCAGCCCTCACTCCCCGCCCATCCGCCACCAATGCGCCGAAGGCGCAGGCGCACGGATATCCAGACGCTCACCCATCTGCGGCGCGGTCAGCAGCACGCCCTGCTCTGCCGCCAATGCGGTGATCCGCTCGAACGGCTCGGTCCAGGGATGCAAAGCCAGGTCAAACGTACCGTTATGGATCGGCATCATCACCTTGCCGCGTACATCCAGATGCGCCTGCAGGCTCTGCTCCGGCTGCATGTGCACGCCGGGCCACTGGGCGTCGTAGGCACCGGTCTCGACCATCGCCAGATCAAACGGGCCGTAGCGTTCGCCGATCTTCGCAAAGCCATCGAAGTAACCACTGTCGCCACTGAAGAAGATCCGCGTGCTGCCGGTATCGATCACCCACGATGCCCACAGGGTGCGATTGCCATCGGACAAACCGCGACCGGAGAAATGCTGCGCAGGTGTGGCCGCGATTTTCAGGCCCTCCACCCGGGTTTCCTGCCACCAGTCCAGCTGGGTGATCTTTTCCTCAGGCACGCCCCAGGCCTGCAGGCGATCGCCCACCCCCAGCGCAGTGACGAAGTGCCGCACTTTCGGCGCCAGCGCCAGCACCGCGTCGTGGTCGAGGTGATCGTAGTGGTCATGCGAAATGATGACGCCGGTGATTTCCGGCAACTCATCAATCGACAGCGGCGGCGCATGGAAGCGCTTGGGCCCCATGAACGAGAACGGCGACACCCGCTCGGAGAACACCGGGTCGGTCAGCCAGAAGTGACCATCCAGCTTCATCAGCATGGTCGAGTGACCCAGCCGCCACAGGCTGTCGTCCGGTGCGTCCAGCAAGGCCTGCCGGGTCAAGGCATGCACCGGAATCGCCACCTGCGGCGTCGCATCGGCCGGCTTGTCGAACAGGAACCGCCACCACACCTTCACGCCACGCACGAAACCAAGCGGGGCCTGCTTGGCCACGTTGTGGAAACGCCCCTCGCCGTATTGCGGCGACTGGTCATAGGAAGCGGCTGGATGCGCGCCGCAGGTCAGCAGGCCAATGGACATGGCAATCAGCACCGTAATGAGGAGGAGGAAACGAGGCAGGCGACGCTTCATGGCTGGGCTTGCCGGTAAAAGTACACTTGCGAGTCTACTTCCATTTCAAGGAAAGTAAACTGAACGGTGTAAAATAAGCGGATGACCGATTCCAAGCGCCCGCTCCGCCTGACCGACCGCAAACGCGAAGCCATCCTGCGCGCGGCAGTGGCCGAGTTCCGTGAACTGGGCTTTGCCGGCACCAGCATGGACCGCATCGCCGCCACCGCCGAGGTATCCAAGCGCACCGTCTACAACCATTTCGCCAGCAAGGACGAACTGTTCACCGCCATCCTCTGGCAACTGTGGGAAGCCAGCCAGTCGCTGGACGCGCTCGCCTACGATCCAGCCAGACCACTGCGCGAACAGTTGCTGTGCTTCGTCGCGCAGAAGCTGCGCCTGCTCAGCGACACCAGCTTCATCGACCTGTCGCGGGTGGCCATGGCCGAGCTGGTGCATGCACCGGAACGGGCACGGGTGATGATGGACAAGCTGGCCGAGAAGGAAGAAGGGCTGACCACCTGGGTCCGCGCCGCACAGGCCGATGGCCGCCTGCGCGACGACATCGCCCCGGCCGACGCCGCCCATCAGCTGCAGGGCATGGTCAAGGCGTTCGCGTTCTGGCCCCAGATCGCCATGGGTGCCGCGCCCTTGGACGCCGGCGCGCAGCAGCGGCTGATGCACGACTGCGTGGACATGTTCCTGGCGGTGCGCGCGCGCACGCCCTGAGCGCAGCGCACGCCCACTCCGGTAACGTGCAGCCTGCCACAAAAATCATCACCCGGTTGCACGAACGGCCGAACTGACTACAAATGTAGTTACCTTTGACACTGCGACGGCGACCTGCCCGTTCGTACACTCCGCGAACACGCCCGCCGGGCCCTTCGCAGACACACGCAACGTGCGCACTTCCCTGAGATGGTCATCGCTGTTGCTGTCCGTACTCCCGCTCCATGCCCTCGCCGCCGATCAATGGATCCTGGCCACCGATCTATGGGGCAACAGCGCCAGGCAGACCTTGAATCTGGATGTGCAAGGCACGCAGGTCAGCGGAACATTGGGGGGCGACCCGATCAGCGGCAGCTTGAACGGCGCGCAGCTGAAGTTCACCGCAACCGGCAGCGACGGCCAGGTCTATCACTACGATGGCCGCATCGATGGCAGCCGCATGCAGGGTCGCAGCGACGAGCCGGACACCAACAACCGCAGCGCGCGTGCAACGCATGATTTCAGCGCCTGGCGAGTGCCGTCACGGCCGGACAAGGTACCGCGCCTGCATGACTTCACCCCAAGCGACTACTCCAATACCTTCAGCGCCGAGCGCGCGCCGGCGTTGGTGATCTGGCCTGGCGATTCGGTGCGGACCAAAACCCTGGACTCCGGTGGCGTCGACGAACACGGCATCACCCGTGCCTTGTTCGGCAATCCGCAGGTCGGGCCGTTCTTCGTCGCCGGTGCCGAGCCCGGCGACACGCTGGCGATCACCCTCCGTTCGCTCAAGCTCAATCGCGACTACGCCGACAGCCTCGACGGTATCGTCGGCCGCCTGAAGACACCGCGCATCGCCATCGAGACCGCGTCGCTGGGCAAGCCGGTGCGTTGGGAACTGGATCGCATGCGCGGCATGGCGCGGCCGCAGGGCGCCAGCGGCGCATTGAAGAACTTCGAGATTCCGGTCAAGCCGATGCTCGGCGGTCTCGCGGTGGCACCCGGCTTCGGCTATCCGCCGCTCTCCACCGGCGACACCGGCGACTTTGGCGGCAACATGGATTTCAACGCCGTGGTCGAAGGCAACACGGTCTACCTTGAGGTGCAGCAACCCGGCGCATTGCTGTACGTCGGCGACGGCCATGCCCTGCAGGGCGACGGTGAAACCAGCCAATGGGCATTGGAGACATCGCTGGACGTGGTGCTGAAAGTGGAGCTGATCAAGAAACAGTCCATCGCCACACCGCGCGTTGAATCCCCCACGCAGATCATGACCCTGGGGCAGGCGGGTTCCAGCGACGATGCGCTGCGGCTGGCGACGTCGGGGATGCTGCAATGGCTGCGCCAGTCCTACGGGCTGGATATGTCGCAGGCTACCCAGGTGCTGGGCGTGGCGGTGCAGTACAGCGTGGTCAATCTTGCCGGTCGCAGTGTTGGGGTGGTGGCAAAGATTGATAAGGCGGTGTTGAAGGGATTGCCGGTGGCTGAGCGGAAGGCAGGCGACTGAAGGCTTTTGGCTTTTGGCTTTTGGCTTTTGGCTTTTGGCTTTTGGCTTTTGGCTTTTGGCTTTTGGCTTTTGGCTTTTGGATTTGGGGTTTGGGGGTTTGCTCTTAATGCCGTCATTCCCGCGAAGGCGGGAATCGCTCTTGCTTCTGCTCTTGCTTCTGCTCCTGCTTCTGCCTTCTCTTCGAACCAAGGCAAGAGCCAAAACCAAAGCGCAGAGCGATCCCCGCCTTCGCGAGGATGACGGCATAGGGGCAACAGCAACACAAAGCAAAGCACTGCAAAGCAGCACAACAACACAAACAACAACGGCGGGCTTTCGCCCGCCGCTGTCTTGTCTCAAACCCTACCCACTTACTGCTTCGGCGCAGCTTCCTGCTTCGGTGCAGCTTCCGCCTTGGCGATCATGTCTTCCACCGACGCGGTGGTGATCGGGTGGTAGCCCGGCTTGGCCTTGGCGAACACTTCCTTGGCGAAGGCCAGACCTTCCGGCGTCTTCAGCAGTTCAGCGTAGATCGGCAGCACCAGCTTGCGGCGGCCCACCTTCTGGATGAACTCGCCAGCGGCCGCCTGCGCATCGGTATAGCCACTGCGGATTGCCAGCGGATACCAACGCATCGCGATCTCGCCGTTCGGGGTGCCGGTGAAGTGGTAACCCTTGTCCAGCGCGGCCAGCTTCTCGATCGGCTGGGTTGCACCCAGGCCGTCAATGAAGCGTACCCACTCCTGGGTGTTCCACTCGCGGGTCACCTGGTTGCTCGGCAGCGCGCTGCTGCCGAGGAAGGCGATGCGTGCCGTGTCGACCACCGCAAAGTTGCGCGAACGTGCCTTGGTGGCGAACGCCGGAATACCCGGCTCTTCCAGCCATGCCTTCAGCTCGGCCTCGGTGACCGCCGTCGGATTCTTCGGCAGCAGGTTCTTGGTCATGTACGCGACGAACTGGTCGGTGTTGGCGCTCTGGAAGGCATGGTCGTTGAACCAGCCACGCAGGAACGGGTCAAACACCGCACGGCCAAAGCGCTGCTCCAGGAACTGCAGGAACCAGGCACCCTTGACGTAGGCGACATTGCTCAGCGCTTCGTCCGGATCACGCTCGTTGAGCGGCGGCAGCGCCAGTGCCTGGTCGGCCGGGCTCATGTCCTTCACTTCGTTGAGCAGATCGGTCTGGTCGATTTCGCGCTCCATCTCGGCCATCTCCGTGCCATACAGCGCCTCGGTGATGCGGCCCTGCACGTAGGTGGTGAAACCTTCGTTGAGCCAGATGTCCTTCCAGCTGGCGTTGGTCACCAGGTTGCCGGACCAGCTATGCGCCAGTTCGTGCGCGACCAGCGACACCAGCGACTTGTCGCCAACGATGACGGTCGGGGTGGCGAAGGTCAGGCGCGGGTTCTCCATGCCACCGAACGGGAACGACGGCGGCAGCACCAGCATGTCGTAACGGCCCCAACGGTATTCGCCGTACAGGTTCTCGGCGGCACCGATCATCTTCTCGGTGTCTTCGAATTCCTTGGTCGCCTTGCTGACCATGGTCGGCTCGGCCCATACGCCGGAGCGCTCGGAGATCGGCTCGAACACCAGGTCGCCAGCGGCAATGGCCAGCAGGTAGGACGGGATCGGCTGCGGCATCTTGAAAGCATAATCGCCATCGCGTGCAGCCTTCGGATCGTTGTCGGCGCTCATCAGCACCATCACGTCCGGGCGGCTGGTGACGTGTGCGCTATAGGTGAAGCGGACGCTCGGGGTGTCCTGCAACGGCACCCACGAACGTGCGTGGATCGCCTGCGACTGGCTGAACATGAAGGGCAGCTTCTTGCCCTCGGTCATGGACGGCTCCAGCCACTGCAGACCGGAGGCGGTCGGCGCGGTGTGGTAGGTGATGCGTACCGAGGTCGGCTGGTCCGGGGTTTCGATGCTCAGCTTGCTGCCGAACACCTTGTCGGCCGGCGCCAGCACGAACTGCAGCGGGGTGGCAGCGCCATCGGCGGCGAGGGCCTCGACCTTTTCAACGCTCAGTTCGCGGGTGTCGAGCAGCAGCTGCTTGGCCGCCTTGTCCTTCCACTCCAGCGTATAAGTGGCGGTGCCACCGATCTGCTTGGCGTCGAAATCGACCTTCAGGTCCAGCGCCACGTCCTTGATGACGACCTTTTCGGGCTCTGCATAGGAGCTTTCATCGTGGCTGCGGCTGACGGTATTCACGGCGGCGGCGGGCTTCTGGGCGACGGGGTCGACGGTGGGGGCTGCGGGCTCTTTGGCGCAGCCAGCGACGAGCGCCACGGCCAAGGGCAGCATCAGGAACGAAGAACGCATTGATCTGGAACCGGTTCAGGGAACAACCGTTGATTTTAAACCCGAAAGTCTCCGGCCGATGCGGCAGTGCGGCAAGCAACGTCCTGCAGGCTTTGCACAAGCTGCCGGCATGCGTGAATCAGCTCCCGAACCACGGTAGTGCCGAGCCATGCTCGGCAGGGGCCTTACCAGCAGAGCCAGAAGCTGAAAAGCCAACCCCTCCCCAACCCTCCCCTTGGCCTGCGGCCAAAGGGAGGGAGCACAGACGTAGTGCCGAGCCACGCTCGGCAGGAGCCTTACCAGCAGCGCCAGAAGCTGAAAAGCCACCCCCTCCCCAGCCCTCCCCTTGGCCTGCGGCCAAAGGGAGGGGGCAAAGGCGTAGTGCCGAGCCATGCTCGGCAGGAGCCTTACCAGCAGAGCCAGAAGCTGAAAAGCCAACCCCTCCCCAGCCCTCCCCTTGGCCTGCGGCCAAAGGGAGGGAGCACAGACGTAGTGCCGAGCCACGCTCGGCTGGAGCCTTACCAGCAGAGCCAGAAGCTGAAAAGCCAACCCCTCCCCCGCCCTCCCCTTGGCCTGCGGCCAAAGGGAGGGAGCAAAGGCGTAGTGCCGAGCCGTGCTCGGCAGGGGCCTTACCCGCAAAAAACAAAACCAGCAGCACCGCTTCCCCATACGAAAAAGGCGGCCCATGGCCGCCCTTTCCTCAACCCACCCAGCAACCAAGCCTCAAAGCTTGTAACCGGAGTGAATCGACACAATCCCCGCACTCAGGTTCTTGTAATGGCAGCGGCCAAAACCGGCCTCGCTCATCATCGCCTTCAGCTCTTCCTGCGGCGGGTGCTTGCGGATGCTCTCAGCCAGGTACTGGTAGCTGTCGGCATCACCGCGCGCAAACAGCTTGCCCAGCTTCGGCAGCACCTTGAACGAATGGAAATCGTAGACCGGCTTGAACCAGTCCACGGTCACTTCCGAGAACTCCAGCACGCGCGCCTGCCCGCCTACCTTCAGCACCCGGTACATCTCGCGCAGCGCCGCTTCCTTGTCGGTCACATTGCGCAGGCCGAAGGAAATGGTCACCAGATCAAAACTCTGGTCCGGGAAAGGCAGCGCCTCCGCATTGAGCTGCACCCACTCGAAGCCTGAGACCTGGCCGCGGTTGGTCAGACGGTCGCGTCCCACCGACAACATGCCGGCGTTGATGTCGCCCAGTACCACGCTGCCTTCGGCACCGATGCGCTCCTTCAGCAGCACCGCGATGTCACCGGTACCGCCGGCCAGATCCAGCACGCGGTCGCCCGGCTTCACCTGCGCGGTAGCGACGAAGTAGCGCTTCCACAGCCGATGAATACCCAGGCTCATCAGGTCGTTCATCAGGTCGTAGTTGTCGGCCACGGAAGTGAACACCTGGCCGACAAGCTTCTGCTTGTCCTTGGCCGGTACATCGCGGAAGCCGAAGTGGGTGGTGCCGGTCTTGTAGGGGGATTCGCTCATGCCGCTGATTATCGCACCGACAGCCCGATTGCGCCGCCAGCAGGCTGAATCCGGCCGCTATGATGATCGCCACGGCACCACAAGGACCTTGCATGATCACCACCCCGGACTACCGCGCCCTGCTCGAAACCGCCATCGCCGAGGCCCGCCAGGGCCTGGCCGAAGGCGGCATCCCGATTGGCGCGGCGCTGTACCACAACGATGGCCGCCTGCTCGGCTGCGGCCACAACCGCCGCATCCAGGAAGATGATCCCTCCATCCATGGCGAAACCGACGCCTTCCGCAAGGCTGGCCGCCAGCGCGGTTACCGTAACACCATCATGGTCACCACCCTGGCCCCGTGCTGGTACTGCAGCGGATTGGTCCGCCAGTTCAATATCGGCACCGTGGTGGTGGGCGAATCGGTCAGCTTCCCGGGTGGCATCGACTGGCTGCGCGAGAACGGCGTGAACGTCATCGACCTGAATGACGCCAGCTGCATCGAGATGATGGGCCGCTACATCGCCGAGAATCCGGACGTCTGGAATGAAGATATCGGCGAATAACGGGGCTGAATCTGAATAAACCCCTATTAATCTCACAAGGAAATTAGACGCTGTAGCAAGATCGTAAGAAAAACAGCGCTATGCTCGGGGTACAGGGGCACTGCCATCGAGGTGAAGCGATGTATACAACGCCCATCCAACACAGCAGTCGCCAATCCCTCCAGCGTGCTGGGGAGCAATTGCGACAGCAGTACGCACGACATCGCTGCTCGGCCCCGTTCTGGGATGCCTACCAACAGGTTCAGCGTGAACTGGTAGCGGCATATCCGGAACACCAGGCCGAGCTCTGCAACCGCCTGGCGGTATTTGCCCAACGTCTGGGCGCGGTTGAGAAGGCTCAGTTACTGGAGCTGGCGGTCAACGAAGCATAAGAAAAACCGGGCTTGGCCCGGTTTTTTTTTGCCTTGCTTCTGTAGTGCCGAGCCATGCTCGGCAGGGGCTTCACCGGTAGCCCATCAGGTTTGTAGGAGTGGCATGAGCCGCGAAGCTGGCATCGCTGAAATCACCGGCATACATGCCACCTGATGAATCACTGGCTGCGCTGCTTACGCCGTTTGTGTTTGTCGGGAAAGCCCCTGCCGAGCATGGCTCGGCACTACTCCACCTCCCTTTTGCCGAGCGCTTTTCTGCCCCCTCTCTTTTGCGCAGCAAAGGGGAGGGTTGGGGAGGGGTTGGCTTTTGGGCTTTCCAGGCCCAGAGCTGCCCTCACCCCAACCCCCGCTCCGCGCCCCGGCCCTTGCGCTGGCGCAAGTTCGTTCAACAGGGGCACAAACCGATGGTTTGTAAACGCCCCTCTTTCACCCCGCAGGCGGGAGAGGGGCAAAAAAACAAAAGGCGCCGTTCGGCGCCTTTTGCTCCCAACTACCCTGCCCTGTTACTGCTGCGGCAGGTCGCCGTTCTTGGCCAGCTGCTTGCGGTTGAACAAGCGCTGCACCACCACGAAGAACAGCGGGATGAAGAACAGGCCGAGCAAGGTGCCCACCACCATGCCGCCCAACACGCCGGTACCGATGGCGCGCTGTGCACCCGAACCCGCACCGGAGGCGATCGCCAGCGGCAACACGCCCAGACCGAAGGCCAGCGAGGTCATGATGATCGGACGCAGACGGTCGCGGACCGCGTGCATCGTCGCTTCGATCACTCCTGCCCCCTTCTCAAGGTGCTCCTTGGCGAACTCGACGATCAGGATCGCGTTCTTCGAGGTCAAGCCCACGGTGGTCAACATCGCCACCTGGAAGTAGACGTCGCGCTCCATGCCGCGCATGGTGTTGGCCAGTACCGCGCCGAGAATACCCAGCGGCGCAACCATCAGCACCGCGGTCGGCACGCTCCAGCTTTCATACAGCGCAGCCAGGCACAGGAACACGATCAGCAGGGACAGCGTGTACAGCAGCGGCGTCTGCGAACCGGCTTCGCGTTCCTGGTAGGACACGGCCGTCCACTCGATGCTGAAGCCCGGCGGCAGTTGCTTGGCCAGCTTCTCCACTTCCAGCATGGCGTCACCCGAGGCTACGCCCGGTGCGGCTTCGCCCTGGATTTCCAGTGCGGAGACACCGTTGTAACGCTCAAGGCGCGGCGAACCGTAATCCCAGCGCTGGCTGGCGAACGCCGAGAACGGCACCATCTCGCCCGAGGAATTCTTCACCGTCCACAGGTTGAAATCTTCCGGGTTCATGCGGAAGCCGTCATCGGCCTGCACGTAGACGCGCTTGACGCGGCCACGGTCGATGAAGTCATCGACGTAGCTTGAACCCCAGGCGGTGGCCAGCGTGCTGTTGATGGTGTCCAGCGACAGACCGTGCGCACCGGCCTTGGCCACGTCGATGTCCAGACGCAACTGCGGGGTGTCATCCAGGCCGTTCGGGCGCACGTTGGCCAGCAGCTTGCTTTCGCCCGCCATGCCCAACAGCTGGTTGCGTGCATTGACCAGTGCATCGTGGCCAGCGCCGCTGTTGTCCTTCAGGAAGAAGGTGTAACCCGAGGCGATACCCAGCTCCGGCATGGCCGGCGGCGGGAAGGCGAAGATGAAGGCGTCCTTGATCTGGCCCAGGGCAGCCATCGCGCGGCCGGTGATCGGCCCAACGCCCTGGTCGGCACTGCGCTCGCTCCAGTCCTTGAGCTTGACGAAGGCCATGCCCGAGTTCTGGCCCATGCCGGAGAAGCTGAAGCCCTGCACCGAGAACACCGATTCAACCGCGTCCTTCTCGTTCTTCAGGAAGTGGTCTTCCAGCTTGTAGATCGACTCCAGGGTGCGTTCCTGGGTGGCGCCGACCGGTGCATTGACCAGCGCCATCAGGATGCCCTGGTCTTCGTTGGGCAGGAACGAGCTGGGCAGGCGCGCGAACAGCAGGCCCATCACCACCGCCAGTGCCAGGAACACCGCCATGAAACGGCCCGGACGATGCAGGATGCCGCGCACACCGCGTTGGTAGGTGCCACTGGTGCGGTCAAAGCCGTTGTTGAACCAGTTGAAGAAACGGCCCGAGATACCGGTGTGGGCAACGTGATGCTCGCCCTTCTTCAGCGGCTTGAGCATGGTGGCGCACAGTGCCGGGGTCAGCACGATGGCAACCAGCACCGACAAGGCCATCGCCGAAACAATGGTCGCCGAGAACTGCCGGTAGATGACGCCGGTGGAGCCACTCATGAAGGCCATCGGCACGAACACCGCCGACAACACCAGGCCGATACCGACCAGTGCGCCGGTGATCTGGCTCATCGACTTGCGGGTGGCTTCCAGCGGCGACAGTCCTTCCTCGGACATGATGCGCTCGACGTTCTCCACGACCACGATGGCGTCATCGACCAATAGACCGATCGCCAGCACCATCGCGAACATGGTCAGCATATTGATGGAGAAGCCCAGCACCGCGAGGATGCCGAAGGTACCCAGCAACACCACCGGCACGGCGATGGTCGGGATCAGTGTGGCGCGGAAGTTCTGCAGGAACAGATACATCACCACGAACACCAGCACGATGGCTTCCAGCAGGGTCTTGACCACGCCCTTGATCGACACCTTCACGAACGGCGTCGTGTCGTAGGGAATCACCGCAGTCATGCCGGCCGGGAAGTTGGCCTTCAGCTCGTCCAGGGTCTTGCTGACGCCCTCGGCGGTTTCCAGCGCGTTCGCACCGGTGGCCAGGGTGATGGCCAGGCCGGAGGCCGGCTTGCCGTTGTAGCGGGTGACGAAGTCGTAGGTTTCCGCGCCCAGCTCGACGCGGGCGACATCGCCCAGCTTCAAGGTGGAGCCGTCGCTCTCGGTGCGGATCACGATGTTGCGGAACTGCTCCGGCGTCTGCAGGCGGTCCTGCGCATTGATGGTGGCGTTGAGCTGCTGGCCCTTGACCGCCGGCGCACCACCCAACTGGCCCACGGCAACCTGCGCGTTCTGCGCCCTGACCGAAGCGGTGACCTCGTCAACCGAGACCTTGTAGGTCTGCAGCTTGGTCGGGTCCAGCCAGATGCGCATGGCGTACTTGCCACCGAACACCTGGATCGAACCCACGCCCGGCACGCGGCTCAGCGGATCGACGACATTGGAACCGACGTAATCGGAGATGTCGTTCTCATCCATGCTGCCGTCTTCGGAAACAAAGCCCAGCACGTTGAGGAAGCCCGAGCTGGACTTGGCAACGTTGATGCCCTGGCGCTGCACTTCCTGCGGCAACAGCGGCATCGCCAGCTGCAGCTTGTTCTGCACCTGCACCTGCGCGATGTCGGAGTTGGTACCGCTCTCGAAGGTCAGGGTGATGCTGGCCTGGCCGTTGGAGGAGCTGTTGGAGGAGAAGTACATCAGGCCGTCCAGGCCCTTCATGTTCTGCTCGATGATCTGCGTCACCGAGTCCTCGACCACCTTGGCCGAAGCACCCGGGTAGTTGGCGGAAATGGACACCGCCGGCGGCGCGACCTCGGGATACATCGAGATCGGCAGCTTGAGCATTGCCAGCGCGCCGGCAAGCATGATGATGATGGCGATGACCCACGCAAAGATGGGCCTGTCGATAAAGAAGCGTGCCATGTAGTTCTCCGCTTACTTCTTTTCAGCCGGCGCCGCGGCGGGCGCGGCGGCGGGCTTGGCGGCTTCGGCACCCTTTTCGGTAGCCTGCACCGGCATCCCCGGGCCAATCTTCTGCAGGCCTTCGACAATGACCTTGTCGCCTGCCTTCAGACCGTCCTCGACCAGCCACTTGTCACCGACGGTGCGGCTGACCTTGATCGGACGAACGGCAACCTTGCCCTCGGCATCCACCACCATCGCCGAGGTATCGCCCTTGGGATCGCGCGCGATGCCCTGCATCGGCACCAGCAGTGCGTTCGGGCGCACGCCACTGCCCAGCACGGCACGCACGAACATGCCCGGCATCAGTACCTGGTCCGGGTTCTCCACGCGCACGCGCATCAGGTAACTGCCGGTGGCCGGATCAACGCTGACTTCGGAGAACTCCAGCTTGCCCTTGTGGGCGAAGGTGCTGCCGTCTTCCAGCACGATGTCGACCGGCAGTTCCGAGGCGCCTTCCAGGCGACCGGCGGCCAGTTCGCGGCGCAGCTGCAGCAGTTCGGCCGACGACTGGGTGACGTCGATATAGATCGGGTCCAGCTGGTTGATGGTGGCCAGCGGCTCGGCCTGGCCGGCGCTGACCAGCGCGCCCTGGGTGACCGAGGACTTGCCGATCTGGCCGCTGATCGGCGCGGTGATGCGGGCATAACCCAGCGTCACGTTGGCCGCATCCAGGGATGCGCGGGCGGCAAGCACGTCTGCCTCGGCCTGCTTCCAGGCGGCCTGTGCGTTCTCGTCATCCTGCACGCTGATCACCCGCGACTTGACCAGCTCGCTGCTGCGGCGCGCGGCCAGTCGGGCAGCATTGGCGCTGGCTTCGGCACGGGCCAGCTGCGCGCGGGCGCTGTTGGCCTGCGCGCGGTAAGCGGCGTCATCCAGCTGGTACAGCGGATCGCCGGCCTTGACCACGCTGCCTTCGGTGAACAGGCGCTTGGCGACGATGCCACTGACCTGCGGGCGCACTTCGGCAACCTGGTAGCCATTGGCACGGCCGGCCAATTCACGGGTCAAAGTGACCGTTTCCGGCTTCAGCGTGACCACGGTGACCTGACCCGGCCCACCCTGCTGCGGCGGCTCTCCGCCGCCCTTGCAGGCAACGAGCGCGACGGATAGTGCAAGGGAAAGCGCGACGAGACGGTAGCGACTGATAGCAGGCATGGGAGAGGAGCTCAATGAGGAAAAGTGGCGCTCGAGGATCGGGCGGAACATGAGATACGCCCGGGCATATCCTTCCGTACCACATACGTTACGGGCACAGCCGTGGCAACCGCCACCACTACGCACATCACGGCCATCCTGCAGAGCAAGCCGCGGAAATATACATACATACACGGATGTTTGTAAACGGGTACAATTCAGGTCGGTTTCATCCAGCATTTGCACAGAGCAATGGCCAGAAAGACCAAAGAAGAGGCAGCGGCCACGCGCGAAAGCATCCTGGATGCCGCGCTGGCCTGTTTCCATGAACACGGCGTCGCCGGCAGCTCGCTGGCGGCGATAGGCGAGCGCGCGGGCGTCTCCCGTGGCGCGGTGTACTGGCACTTCAAGAACAAGACCGAAGTGCTGGAAGCGATGATCAACCGCGAGCGCGTGCCGTTCATCAAGCGCCTGCGCCAGACCTACTCGCCGCTGCGCAACACCCCAATCCTGGACCTGCGCTCGGCGATGCTGGTGTCCTTGAGCGAGTTGGCCACCGATCCGCGATTGCGCGAGATGATGGAAATCATGCTGCGCAACGACCTGTCCACCGAAAGCCTGGCGATGCAGCAACTGCAGCACGACAGCGTCGAAGAAGAGATGGCGATTTTCCGCCGAGCCTTTGAACGCGCGCGCGAACTGGGCCAATTGCGCGATGGTGTGAACACCGCAACCAGCGCGCGCATCCTCCATGCAGGCCTGACCGGCGTGCTGTACAGCGCCATGCTCGAGCCCACCCAGTTCGACCTGGAGCGCGACAGCCGCGAGATGCTGGACGCATTGATGGCGCACTACGTGCAGCCCGGCGTGTTCATACCCGGCGCTGATCCTTCGCCGCTGCCACCACCAGACGAAGACTAAGCAAGACCTGTAGTGCCGAGCCATGCTCGGCAGAGGCCTCACCGAGCAAGGTTACAGCGCCACAGCAGCCTTGTAGGAGCGGCGTGAGCCGCGAAGCAAGCGATGCCGAAGGAAAGGCAAAAGCACCCCTCCCAACCCTCCCCTTGCCTGCGGCAAAGGGAGGGCTAAAGCCCAGGCGCCGCCGTGCACAAGTAGTGCCGAGCCATGCTCGGCAGAGGCCGTACCAAGCAAGGTTACAGAGCCACAGCAGCCTTGTAGGAGCGGCGTGAGCCACGAAGCAAGCGATGGCGAAGGCAAAGGCAAAGGCAAAGGCAAAAGCACCCCTCCCAACCCTCCCCTTGCCTGCGGCAAAGGGAGGGCTAAAGCCGCGGTACCGTTCGGCATTGGTAGTGCCGAGCCATGCTCGGCAAGCGCCCTGCTCGCAATACCAACGACCAAAACACACGAAAAAAAAACGGCGGCACCAACGTGCCGCCGCTTCTCATCAACCCAAACCAATCATCACAAGATATAGCGGCTCAGATCCGGGTCCTTCACCAGCTCACCCAGGTGCTTGTCCACATACGCCGGGTCGATCGCAATGCTGTCGCCATCACGGTCCGGCGCCTCATAGCTCAAGGTATCCAGCAAACGCTCCAACACCGTGTGCAGACGACGCGCACCGATATTCTCCTGCCGCTCGTTGACCTGGAACGCGATCTCCGCCAGACGATCCACCGCCTCGGCAGTGAAATTGACCTTGACGCCTTCCGTCGCCAACAGGGCTTCGTACTGCTTGGTCAACGCCGCCTTCGGCTCGGTCAGGATGCGCACGAAATCATTCTTGCTCAGCGCACCCAGCTCCACGCGGATCGGGAAACGGCCCTGCAACTCGGGAATCAGATCGCTCGGCTTGGCCAGATGGAACGCGCCAGAAGCAATAAACAGGATGTGATCGGTCTTCACCGTGCCGTACTTGGTCGACACATTGGAACCTTCCACCAGCGGCAGCAGATCGCGCTGCACGCCTTCGCGAGACACATCGCCACCCGACGAACCGGCATCGCTACGCTTGGCAACCTTGTCGATCTCGTCGATGAAGACAATGCCATGCTGCTCGCAGGCTTCAATCGCCGCGCTGCGGATATCGTCCTCGTTGACCAGCTTGCCGGCTTCCTCTTCGATCAGCAGCGGACGCGCGGCCTTGATGCTCAGCGTGCGCTTGTTCGACTTGGCGCTGCCCAGGTTGGCGAACATCGACTTCAGCTGCTGGCCCATTTCCTCCATGCCTGGCGGGGTCATGATGTCCATGCTGACGTTGGCGGCGACATCCAGTTCGATCTCGCGCTCGTCCAGCTCACCGGCGCGCAGCATGCGACGGAACTTGATGCGGGTTTCGTTATCGGCAGCCGACGGCTCATTGCGCGCCGCTTCCGGGTCGAAGCCAATGCCGACGCTGCGACGCGGCAGCAAGGCATCAAGAATGCGGTCTTCGGCCTTCTCTTCGGCCTGGGTGCGCACGCGCACCTTGGCCTGCTCGCGGTACAGCTTGACCGCGGTATCGGCCAGGTCACGGATGATCTGCTCGACGTCCTTGCCGACGTAGCCGACCTCGGTGAAACGGGTAGCTTCGACCTTGACGAACGGCGCATTGGCCAGCGTGGCCAGGCGACGCGCGATTTCGGTCTTGCCGACGCCGGTCGGGCCGATCATCAGGATGTTCTTCGGCATCACTTCGTTGCGCAGCTCGACGGGCAGCTGCATGCGGCGCCAGCGGTTGCGCAGCGCGATGGCGACCGCGCGCTTGGCGTCGTGCTGGCCAACGATATGACGGTCCAGCTCCTGCACGATCTCGCGCGGCGTCATGGTGGCGGAGGAAACTTCGATCTTATGGCTCATGGGGTACTCGCGGTTGATGGCCGAAGAGCTCAGAGCTCTTCCACCACGACGTTGGTGTTGGTGTAGATGCAGATGCCGCCGGCGATGTTGATCGCCTCGGTGGCCACGCCACGTGCATCCAGATCGGTGTGCTTGAGCAAAGCTCGCGCCGCGCTGAGCGCGTAGGAACCGCCGGAGCCAATGGCGATGATGCCGTCCTCCGGCTCGATCACATCGCCGGTGCCGCTGATGATCAGCGAGGTCTCGCTGTCGGCAACGGCCAACAGGGCTTCGAGCTTGCCGTAGCGGCGATCGGTGCGCCAATCCTTGGCCAGCTCCACCGCAGCGCGGGTCAGCTGGCCGTGCTTTTCAAGCTTGGCTTCAAACAGCTCGAACAGGGTGAAGGCATCCGCGGCTGCACCGGCAAAGCCCGCCAGCACCTGGCCATCGCGACCAAGCCGGCGCACCTTGCGCGCATTGCCCTTCATCACCGTATGGCCCAGGGTGACCTGACCATCGCCAGCAATCGCCACATGCTCGCCGCGACGCACGCAGCAGATGGTGGTGGCATGAAACACGTTCGGGTTCTGACTGGGGTCCATACGGCCTCCGGAATACTGTTCACCGGTAATGGGGCCGGTCAGCGTCGCGATCAAGCCTCCGCCCGCCAGCGACAGCCACCATTCAGAAAACCGACGCCTCATGTAGTGCCGAGCCATGCTCGGCAGAGGCCTTCCAAGCAATCCAACCGATCACCTCGCAGGAGCGGCGCAAGCCGCGAAGCCGACACCACTGGAGCCGCAAGAGAGCCCGTGACCTGACAAACCGCGAGCTTCGCGGCTCACGCCGCTCCTACAACTTCTTCTCCAGCGCCGCCCTTCCCGGCCGCCCCGGCTCCGGTTCGATTCCCCACGCCAGATACCAATCCTCACCCTGCAGCTCCGCCGGGTGCTGCGTGCGCCCCGAGCCATTGCCGCAGGCCAGCGCATCAGTGGCGCAATAGCGGTCACAGCCCCAGCAGATCCGCTCGGGGTGTTTGGGGTTCAACGGAAAAGGTTTGGCCATCGCGACGCCCTCCACGCTTGGAGGACAACCATGCGCCGCGCACGCAACAGGTGCACTGACATGGATCAAGCCACCCTCCACCATGTAGTGCCAAGCCCTGCCCCGCAGGGCCTCCCCTCGCATGCAACACCTGCCAGGAGCGGCGCTGACCGCGAAGCCTGCGGTTGCCGGGATAGCAGGTACTCGGGCGACGCCACTGACGTCGGCTTGCGGCTTGCGCCGTTGCTGCGAACGCGCCGGCGCCTGTGGCCGCCGCTATGCTGCCGCCCAGCCGCCGCCCGCAGTCGGGTTGCTCAACGGCACCGTATCGCCCGGTGCAGAACGAACCACGGCAGCGATGGAAGCGGACAACCAACTGAACAGCTGATCGAACTGCTGGCCTTTCAAGGTCAACGGCGCGCGCACCGATACCTGTCGTAGTGCCTGCATGTCCGCTCCCTCCACGCCTACCGCGAAGAACTGGAAATCCTTGTTGGCCTCACCGTCCCTGATACCTTCAGCAGCCCGCTGGCAATCATCGCTGGGCGCTCCCGCACTGATCAGGAACAGCCACGGCCGGTAGTAGCTGAGCCCCCGGTCGTTGTAGGTCTCCTTGCGCTCACGGATCAGCGCCAATCCCTGCTCGATCGCCGCCCCCATGGGCGCATCCGCGGCGGTGAGCAGGAACGGGGGATAGAAGCTCTGCGCCGCCACGAAATCGGTCGCCGTGCGTACCGGGCCGTAGCTGACGATTCCAATGTCAACGCGCTTTGCCGTCTCCGGATCGGCATACAAGGCCTGCTTGAACTGCATGAGCGCGGCGTTGAGCCGATCAATGCGCTCACGCCCCATTGCCTCTGAGGTATCCAACAGCAACAACACGGCACAACGACTTTCCTGCGCACCCACAGAACCGCCAACAGCTTGCCCGGATCCATAGCCCATATCGGAATCTCCTTATTCGTCGGCCCAGTCTAGTCGCAAACCCCAGCCGGACAACACGCAGTGCCGGGCCATCCTGCACAGGAGGGTTCCAGCAACCATCCATCCCCTTGCAAGCCTGTCGCCAACTGCAACGCCATCACCCTATCCGTCAGCAAGGTACCTTCGCCGTTTCGCCGCGTGCAGTGCAGCGCGCAGGAGCAGGGGACCAAACGCTTGCCCGCCACCGCGCTCACACCCGGTCCGCGCGGCAGGAATAGCAACCATAACGGGCAAAATGCAGGTGCACATAAGCCACGCCCGGATCATCGAAGGCCTGCTGCAAACCGGCGCCGACATCGATACCTTCGCAGACCTCGGCAAACCGGATCCGATCATCGGCGTCGTAGGCACGCCAGGAAACAAGACGCCGCTGCACCTGGGTTGGCACCTCGTTGACGCGCAGTTTCGCGGGCCCGGCCCCACGCCGTACGAAAACGGGGCCGCTGGCACGATACGGCGAGTCCGCCGGTTGGTGCTGAAACGGAAGCAACAACAGCTCCTCGCCCACCTGCGCATCGGCCAGGCTCACCCGGCAGGGGAAGCCCGATGTCCCGGTCGCGATGACGCGCACAATCTGGCGTGCGCCAAGCGCCGCATCATCAAGCTCAAAAAGCCCAGCGAAAAGTTCAGGATCCAACCCGCGCAGCTGAAAGGACGCCATGGTGCATCTCGGTGATTGAAGGCCCGCAGCATCGCATCGCCTGCAATCCAGGGCTCGCCATCATCGGACCTGTCATCCGCCAATGCGTCCGCGCAGCGATGACTATTCCGCGCGCACCAGCGCGAACCAGCGATAGAGCAGGTAAATCACCACCGCCGCCGCGGGCAGCAGGCTGATCCACAACGGCAATTCGGCCGCGAAGAACATCGCCGCGAAGCAGGCAAAGCCGAGGATCGACAGCAGCAAGGCCCAGATATCGAACAGCACCACGTCTGCAGCATCCCTGCCAAGGGACTTCGTCGGTAGATTCCTGCCCGAACGCTGCCTGCGCAGCACCCATATATCCGTCACGAAATCCACAACGCCCTCTATCAACCCGCCAAGCAAGCCAGACATGGGGAACCTTGGTAGCCCTGATGAATACGCGGATAGTCACAGCGGACCCTGATGCCGTCAAGCGACGCGCTTGCCTGGCGCCAACCAACAACAGCTTCCCCGTGCATTCGCGTGAAGCCAAACTCACCACCGCCCAATCAAGACGCGCTGGCAGACCGCGGCCAGCGCTCCGGCAAAGCTCCCCAATGTCAGGTATCACCGGGCCTGCAGGGCATCAGCTCCTGGGCCAGGCCGATCAGGATTCCCTCCACACCACGGATGTAGCACAGCCGGTAGGTATCCTCGTAGTTGACTACTTGATCAACCACCGAAGCCCCAAGCTTGCTGAGCCGGGCAAGGGTCTGGTCGATGTCCTCAACCGCGAACATGATGCGCAGATAGCCCAACGAGTTCACTGGTGCAGCACGGTGATCGGCAGCGATGGCCGGAGCGTGGAAACATGAGAGTTCCAGCCTGCCATGCCCGTCAGGCGTACGCATCATGGCGATCTCGACACGCTGGTCGCGCACACCGGTGACGCGCCCCGCCCACTCACCCTCGATCGGCATGCGCCCTTCCAGGATCAGGCCGAGTTCTGTGAAGAACTCGATGGCGGCATCCAGGTCCTCGACCACGATGCCAACGTTGTCCATGCGCTTGACCGTCATGCGAACTCCTCGGCAGCAGAAACCAGCATTGATCGACGACGCGTAGCAACCCGGCTGCGACGCAACGCGAGCCTACACCCTGAGCAAGGACGCCTGACAATTTCTGCATCGCCGCGTGGGAGCCCGGCAAGGCCAGCGGCTCCTCCTTGCAGCGAGGCGGCAGCACCTATGAAGCGACGCGACAGGAGTAGGACGACGCTGGCGGAACGTCGATCGCGAGCACGGCCGCACGGCCTTGTCGGCATCGCGCAGGACTGTTGAAAGAAGTCCCTGCAGCCTTCAAACCTGACTCTGACCCCGGTTTTCTTTACCCTGTGCGCGTTCTGTCGTGAGGCTTGCCGTGGATTCCTTCAACCTGATGCGTGCCTTCCGGCGGATTGTCGAACGTGCCAGCCTGGCGCGTGCAGCCGAGGACCTTGGCATGTCGGCGGCGGGCTTGAGCAAGCAGCTGCGTGCGCTGGAGGCGCATCTGGGCGTGGTGCTGCTGCAGCGGACCACGCGCCGCATGAGCCTGACCGATACCGGCCAGGCCTATTACCTGGAGTGCTGCCGCCTGCTCGATGAGCTGGATGCACTGGAACGCGGCATCGCCCAGCAAAGCGGCGAGGTCAGTGGGCGGCTGCGGGTCAATGCACCGCTTTCGTTCGCGTTGAGCACGCTGTCGCCGTTGCTGCCACGGTTCCTGGCAGCGCACCCGCAGCTGGCATTGGACCTGGTGATGGAAGACCGGGTGGTGGACGCCGTGGGTGAAGGCTTCGATGTCTCGCTGCGGATACGTGCCGAGTTGCACGACTCCAGCCTGGTCGCACGCCGCCTGGCCTCCTTGCAGCAGGTGCTGTGCGCTGCGCCCGCCTATCTTCAACAGCATCCAGCCCCGACCACGGTGGCGCAGCTGGGCGAGCACGCATTGCTGGCCTATAGCCTGTCCGATTCGCCCGGCAGCTGGCCGCTGCACGGCCCCGATGGGCAGGTGACGGTAACCCAGCCGACCCGCGTCAGCGCCAACAACAGCCTGCTGCTGCGCGAGCTGCTGGTGGCCGGCACCGGCATCGGCGCACTGCCTTCCTTCCTGGCCGCGCCCGCCCTGGCCAGCGGCCAGCTGCAGCAGGTGTTGCCGGATCATCACTATCCGCAACGCATCGTCTACGCGGTCTACCCGACCCAACGCCACCTGCAGCCCAAGGTACGCGCCTTCATCGACTTCCTGCACGACGCCCTACCCCGCTGCGCCGGCCTGGATTGCTGACGCCCAGCGAATACTGAGCTGCCCGGCAGCCGCTGTTTCGCGCTGCAGCGGCTACCTAAGCTGCGTTCTCCCGCTGAGCCGGGCCTGATGTCGGCGCGCTGCCCTTACCAGCAACGCGACCGACAGCCGACGCATTGCGCGCGGCGGTCCTGCTGCAAAACGGAGACCCGTGCACGCCACCGCGTGCCTGTTGCGACGCCATCGCGTCGTTCCCTGCACAGAGCTTTTCCGATGAACACTCGCTACCTCACCGCTGCACTCGGCCTGCTGCTGGCCGCCACCGTACCGCCCTCGGCGGCCCATCCGTCGACCACAGCCGTACCACTCCTCTCCGGCCAGCAGGTCGGCGTCAGCCCCTGGGGCCCGAACGACGAGATCGGCCGGCTCAACCTGATCACCGATGCATCACGGACGGCGATCCTGTCGCGGGTAAATGGCGGCAAGGTCTACGACCTGGCCACCGACTACTACGTCGGCATGCCGAGCTGGCAGGACGCAGGCGATCCGCATTACCAGTTCTGGATGACCCACACGCCGCAGGGCACGGTGATCGATGACCCGATGGGCGTGGGCGAAACAATGAACATCACCCGCAGCTACACCGGCACCGCATTCTCGATGTACAGCCACACCGGCACGCATATCGACGCGCTCAACCACTTCGGCATCCACGGCAAGATCTGGAACGGCTTCGAGGCCAGCAAGCACCTCGGTGATCGCGGCTGGAAGGTCACCGGCATCGAGAAGTTCCCACCGCTGGTTGCCCGCGGCATCCTGATCGACGTCGCCGGCGCCAAGGGCGTGGACATGCTGCCAGACAGCTACCGCGTCACCCGCCAGGACCTGCAGGATGCACTGCGCCGACAAAAGGTCAGCCTGCAGCAAGGCGACATCGTGCTGATCCGCACCGGACGCATGCAGCTGTTCAACCAGCCCAAGGCCTATATGGCCAACCCGCCGGGCATGGGCCTGGATGCTGCACGTTTCCTGGTCGAGGACGGCGGCGCGATGATCGTGGGCGCCGACAACCTCAGCTTCGAGACCTTCCCCTCGGAAGTGGCCGACGACTACGTCCCGCTGCACACCTACCTGCTGGCCCAGCAGGGCGCACCGATCATCGAGCTGATCGCGCTGGACGAACTGGCCCGCGACAAGGTCTACGAGTTCGCCTTCATCGGCGGCCCACTGAAGATCCGCGGCGGTGACGCAGCCCCGCTACGTCCGATAGCGTTGCCAGTCCGATAACGTCCCGCTGCATTTGTGGGAGCGGCGTAAGCCGCGAAGCAAAAACACCACCAGCACAACCCGCTGCCAAACACCCAACACAACAAGCTTCGCGCCTTGCACCGTACCTCCCACAAATCCCCCTCTTGCTGACAACACCCCACCCAAGCGCTAAGTTGCCCTCTGGAACAGGGGGTTCGCATGGGACGCAGAACAAAACAATCTCCTATCGGCGCATTGGCAACCATGCCGTGGCCGATAGGCATCCTTGCCGGGATCGTCGGCTTCATCCTGGTGCGCTACGGCATCCAGTGGTTCCTGTCCTTTCAAGGCGGCATGCTGGCGCAAGCCTTTGGCCAACAATCCAGTCCTGTCTTCGCGCCGCTGGCATGGATGCTGCTCGTAATCTGTTGGATCGCCGCCCTGGGCTCCTACCTCAATGCCCGCAAGCGCCGCCGCTTCCTGGACACCCGCACCACGCTCGAAAGCCTGGCGGCCGGCGGCTGGCGCCAGTTCGAGCAACTCGTAGGCGAAGCATTCCGCCGCCAGGGCTATGCGGTGGAAGAAACCGGACTGGGCGGCCCCGATGGCGGCATCGACCTCATCCTGCGCAAGGACGGCCGACGCACGCTGGTGCAATGCAAACAGTGGAAGCGCCAACAGGTGGGCGTAAGCGTGGCGCGCGAGATGGCGGGACTTCTTGCCCACCATCAGGCGCAGGCCGTCAAGATTGTCTGTATCGGCACGTTCACTCCGGATGCGGAGGCCTTCGCGCGTGAGAAGCCCATCGAACTGATCGGCGGCGAACAGCTGCTGGCAATGATCCAATCGTTGAAGACAGTGGAAGATGCACCCGTGCCAATCAATCAGCGCACGGAACCAACGCTGGCTACACCGGCGCATCCGGCGCCAGATGCCGCGCCCTGCCCTCGCTGCGGAGCCGCGTTGGTGCAGCGGATCAATAGAAGCACGGGGCAAAGCTTCCTTGGCTGCAGCAATTTCCCGAAATGCAGGGGCACGGGAACAGCAATCACCTGATCCTACTTTTAAGCACGATTCTCGTTGATGACGTTGCTTTCAGAGTGGCAGTTCAAATCAGACGGTCACTTAGCACCGGCCTGCTTAGATCGAGCTTGAATCGATATCACCGGTAGCTTCGAAGCTTGCGCGTTCCTCATTCCAGAGGAAATGCACCTCGAGCCCGAGGTAGTCAAAATCTGCCTGTTGCTGCACGAAGCCGTGTTCAAGGCAGCGCACAAACAGACTTAGCCGGAGCGCTTCAGCCTCCGGGAAAGAATCAGTCTTCGAAACGTCACAACGCAGCTCGGAAACGTAGTAATCACCGGTAATTCTCCCCTTGTCGGGGAACAGCATGTCGTCCGCCACCTCGTCAACGTAACGCTGGACCAGCTGATGGGCGGCGGCATGGATCTCGGCCATCTGAGACTCGGCGGCCTGATGGAACCGCGCGCCAAACTCCGCATCGATATCCATTGCAAACGGACGTGCCCAGCCGGGCACATCGATTCTTGTCATGAGCAGTTTGGTCATGGGGATGCCGAGCGATCAAACGATGGAAAGCCAAGTCTTGAATCTTACGTTCCACGCCTGTTCCACAACGGCGGCAGCCGGCCGCAACCGTGTACAGTGACGGCGTGCCACGGATGCATCTCGACAAAGGGTCTCGACATGAAGTCACTCCTTCCAATTCTGCTGCTGGCGTCAAGTGCATTCGCAAATGACGTTGCTTCAGCCAATGAGAACACCAACTGCAGCTGGCCTCTGAACATGCCCGCTGCAAACCTGCTGCTGGTAGGTGAGGTCCATGGCACCAACGAGGCACCAGCACTGATTGGCAACCTGGCCTGCGCCAGCGCAACGTCAGGAAATCCAGTGGTAGTCGCGCTGGAGATTCCAATCGAAGAGCAGACAAGCCTGGACAACTTCCTGGCAAGCAAGGGTTCCGATGCGGACCAGGCGGCACTTCTAGCCAGCCAATTCTGGACACGCCAGCCCCAGGACGGGCGATCCAGCGCGGCCATGCTGAAACTGTTGCACCGGCTGCGATCACTACGTGTGGAAGGCACACGAATCAGCGTACTGGCCGTCGACGATGGCAAGCCGGGATCGAGAGACGCCAGCATGGCCACGCGCATCAGGGCAGCACACAACGCCGTGCCCGCAGTGATTGCTCTGCTGGGGAACGTCCATGCCAGCCGCGAGAAAGGCAGACAGTCGGCCCCCGACTATGAGCCAGCCGGATACCTGCTGTCCGACCTGAACCCACACAGCCTCTATGTGCGCGGGCCGGCCGGCACAGCCTGGGTCTGTGTGCCGGAATGCGGTGTCACCTCGATCCCGGACAATCGACACGTTGGCGAAAGGCGGGGCTACCTGCCGGCAGCTGGAATGATACCCGGCTATGACAGCCTCTATGCGCCAACGAGCAGCACGGCGTCACCGCCAGCTGTCGACTGAAAGATTGGTTTCGGCCTATTCACTACGTCAAGCGATGGCCCTGCATGTGGGGTATCGAAACCAAGCTTCAAGCAACCCGACTCTGACCCCAAATTTCCCGCCCTGGCTGCCTGCTGCGCCCGACATAGCAGTGCACTAAACTTCCGCTCCGCGATAGAACTTGGTTGATGATGAAGGGAATGACATTGACGTTGCTCACGCTGATCTGCTGCTCCAGCGTCTGCGCCCAGGAAGCTCCGGCAAGTACTGCCAGCGGAAGCTATGAAACAAATCTCAGCAGAGTCTATGGCGCCATTCGTACAGCCAAGATGATTGGGGAACTCTGTACGGAGAGGTTTCCAGACCAAGCCAGAGCGAATTCGGACAGCTACGCCGCCTGGCAAGATCGCCACCTCCCTTTCATGGAGGAAATCGAGGCCGCCATGTCATCTTTTGCCTTGAAAAGCGCCGACGGAGATCCGCAGAAACATGCAAGGTTCATCTCTGGAGTGGAAGCGATTTTTTCCCACATGGGCGATGCCATGAGAGCGGAAATGGAAGCTTCGATGCCTGAAGAAATCGCCCGCAGGTGCGAGCTCTATCCGAAGTACCTGGAGCTGGATCGAATGGATCTGGAGAAGCACCACGCAAAGGAGATGATCATTGTTCGCCGCGGCCCTGATAATTGAGCTGAACCCTCAAGCCAGGCAACAAGCTTCCAACAAAGGCCGGGCATCTTCGGTGAAGCAGATCCATTCGCAGGAACGCCCGGCAAGAATCTTGCATTGAATCGGCTCTTTCAAGCCGAGTCTGTGCAAATCACTCGGACCGCTGGCTTCGATGCTCCCACACCATCGCCTACAAGGCGCTTATTCTGCGGAGTGCATCTACCACTCAACCAGCCGCCGCTAAAACTACCCATCAGCTGCATGCTATCAAGGCGACGCGCGCAGCCATTCCGTTGCTGCCTGAATCACATTCTGATCAGCCGGCACAAAATTCTCGGGCTGTATACCGCGTGGATACTCAACCCCAGATCGATCGGTGAATACCGCGGTCGTCAACGCAAGCACGCCGCCATCAGGAAGATCAAAGCTTCTATTGGAGGTTGAGAGTCCCGCAGTTGGCTCGCCGAAAAAGCTGGTCTCAGGGCGACCACGGAAAGCAACCGCCACCGCTTCCCCGGAACTTGCCGTCCTCGGCCCGACAAGAACAGCAACACGGCTGCGCGACAGTTCCACGCTGCATGCATCCGAGCGCGTGGATTGCCATGGGGTTACAACCCCATCGCGCTCTTTGATCGCGCCGACGTTGGCGCTGCCCAGAAATGAGTGCAACCCATTGATCATCGGCCACATATTGCCCCCGGGGTTTGCACGCAGGTCGATGATCCAACCTCTCGGTGATGTCGGCGCGAGGCTTGCGACCTGTTTGCAAAGCTGGGCAGTGAAAGCCCGGCTCGCGACCAGATCGGTTCCGCTTAATCCGGGAACGAGCAGGTAGCCGATGTCCTGCATGCTGCTGGCTTCAATCGGCTGCGTTGCAATGGCACTTTCACGGAGCGCCATTGCACGCTTGGGCCCCCGAATGGAACTGTGGCGATCTTCCAATGTGACAAGTACTTCCTGGATTCTGCTGTAAGCCTCTTGTGATGGCAGTTCTTTCAGCTCGTCTGCCAGAAGAACGGCCCGCTCTGCATTCCAATCCACCCGGCTTGCATTCAACGCATTTGCCTGGATGACGGCGATGGCATGGTCGAGCATGCCGTAGGCTGATACGCCGTTCACAGTGGCAGCCTCTGCTTTGAGCGTGACCTCCTCGACGCCCACATGCCCGGCACTTGCAAGTGTCGCACCAAGCTTCAGACGGGTGCTGTCCAACGGAACATACAGTCTAATTTTCCTCGTTTGGGCCCCATCACCGGAGCGTACCGGCTCACCGGCGGAACTCTCAAACGCAATCCGTCCGTTAGGTCCATCAGCCCGGCCCCAGAGGCTGGCACTCCCCACGCCTTGTTTCACCTGTAATGTGCCAGCAAGAACCACCTCCTGCCCTCGGTAGCCATGCGCGTCAATCGAAGTGATGGCTCCAATAAAGCCCTCTGTACCGGTCGACTCACCGGACAAACTGACGGCCGCACCCATCGGCCCCGTAATATCCCCCGAGCCGTTGACGGATGAGTGAGGGCTGGTGCCTCGCCAAACCGTATCTGCAGATGCCCATTCGCTGAAAATCACAAGAAGAAAAAAGAGAGTTGTGCGCTGCATGGTCGACATCCTTGTCAGAACGGGAAGTTCATCCTAGTTCAAACCCCGCAATGGGGTGAACCTGGAGCTATTGCTCAACACCCGCATGACGTTGCAGAAGAATTTGGCAGGTGAGCAGCCAAGACGCAGCCTCGCTCGAAGCCTTCATCGAACTCAAACCTCGACGAAGCCTACTTCAACAACGGCTCTGTCAGGCATACATGGCACTGCGACTGGCGCGGCAGGAAATCAGCGCGCAGTAGTAGAGGAACGCATATGCGTGCTACCGAAAAATGGTTATTCCTCCCCAAAAGTACTCTCCACAACTCTCCACTTCCCGTTCTTCTTTCTCATCAGGGCGTCAACGTTCTTCCCGGAGGGTACAAGGTGAAGGCCGATAAACGCCGCATCTTCGTCGTAATAAAGCCGCTCGACAAATACAAAAGGCCTGCGTGAATTGAAATCAGGATGTGATGAAGCAATGATACGGAGGCTTCCGTGATTACCGGGGCACGCCTTTTGATGAGAAGCAACATCCTCCCAAAGGATGACAACTTCATCAGTGATCCTCACGTTCGTGTATTTGACAAACTCAGGATCACGGCCGACGGACTCCACTATGGCCGAGTACTCGGCACTGCAATCTGCTGCTTTGTCGACACCGCGCCGGGAACACCCGGTCGTGGAGGAAGCTAAGAACAAGAAGGATAGAAGCACGGCGACAGCCACTAAGAAATGAGGCCTAAAGAACCAAATCTTCATGCTTCCTCCGTGCAACAGTGTCTGGCGTGCAATTGCAATCAATCCTGCTCTGACGTCGGCGCCTTCCGAATCAACCCGACTCTGACCCCTAATCCCCTAATCCCCTAAGCTCTCGAGGAGTGACGTGGCACTCTTGGTAAATTTTGACGCGCGCGGTAGTCGTCGACTGCATCATCAAAATCCTTAAAATGCATTCCATGCACAAGGAACAAGAAGATCTGCCTCAGCTGAGATCTCAAATGAATTGCGTCATCCCACATGGTCGGCGAGAACGGATAGTCCCCGAACCGATTCCCTGGATGCAGCGTCGAGATCCTGCTGTCGTAGAACTCCTCAAAATACCTCTCAAGCTCCCCCGGTGGCTCGTGTCCAAATGGCTCGTAGAAGTTGCGATGAAGCCATCTTGCCGCATCATACGCCGATGGATTGGCGTTACCTTCCAGCTTCAACTTGCGCTGTACAAGCGAGAACGAAGCGTCCAACGAGATGAATGCGGCAATTACCGATTCCTCGCCGAACTCCTGATGCCGCCCCAGCATGTCCGACTTTACTAGCGCCTGGAGTCCTCGCATCAATACAAAGTTCGCAGGATCGATCCGCCGGTACGACGGCAAGAAGCGATCCATTGCGATGTCTTGGTCCAGCAGATGATAAGGCTCACTCAGCAAGTTCAGAGGTACACGGGAAATTCTCGGTAGAACGTGCAGATTCTTTATCGAGAGCAGCAGACGTTCTTTGATCATTTGGACCGTGGCTGGCTCAGTAAGATCAAGGTCATTCGCGCCTAAAACCAACTCCGGTCCGATCACCGGATAAAGCCGGATCCAGGCACCATCGAAGGTCTGACAGAAAAGAAGCGCCCCCAGCACCCTCACTTGGGCCGGCGAAGCCCAAGCAAACTCGGAGAATGGAACGTCTTCGTTGAAGGACCGCCAACCCGAGCAACGCACTGCTGCGAAGGCGAGATCCACATCGGCGTGAAAGAAACCGTCGTCGCAGAAGAAAGTGCCTCTCGGGTAGCTCCCACCTCTTGGGTGGAAGACCATCGCACGTATTCGAGGATTCCGATCATAACCAGAGAATGAAACACCCAACTCAATATCCTCCGGACAGGCTATCTGTCGCACCCTATTCTCCCAACTCAGTTAATATTCCATCTCAATGCACCAGCGTATAACCTGATCTAGTACGTTGAGAGGCTTACTCCTATAGCAAGGACTTCCGTAGACAACGCCCTACCTGCTCGGCGACCGCTTTCGGCCAGTTGCAGCCTTCCCACCTCTCAAGTCGACGACCGTAAGGCATTGCTCTGATCACGCCCATCAGGACTCCAGATTCGGAGCGAAAGGCATCACCGGACTCAACTCCGACTCATTCATCTCGGCGAACCCGAGTATGGCATTCAGAAATGGATCTTCTTTCCGCGAGGGATAGACGTAGTCCGCGGTGAGGTGTGAGTGGTACTGCAACCGCCGTCGCAACCGAAATTTCAGAGCAATGTAGCGCGCGTAGTGATTGCGATTGATAAACGAGGCACCGCAAAGCAACCCGCATTGTTGACGCGCAGGGCGCAGTAACCCAAATTGTTCCGAAAGGGCTTCCGAATCCAAGAAACGGTCAAGGCCTGGAAGCAATATGAAGGCATACAAAACCGCATCACCTTCGGGAGCCTCCGTGACGCGATTGTCGTTACTAAGACTATTCTGCGCGAAGAAAATAGCAGTATCAACATCCTTTGTAATGTCAAGGATGTTTGATGGTAGCCCGTAATGCTGGAGAAATAATGAGCACTGCATGCCATTAAACGCGTGGCGATAGTCCATTGAAGACAAGTGATTCCCTTGCTCATCGACATGATGACTGGTAAATGCGGGAGCGTAAGAACTCCAATCTTTCGAAAGCTTCCCATCAAATGACTCACCGGGCGCACGCACTGTGAACGGTCGAACCCCCAAATGCTGAGTTACAAATGAAACATACTTCTGTATTTTGATCAGCTTTTCAGCATACGCCCTAAGATTCACGCCGTGGAACGTTCCCCGATACAAGCTCGGCACGAGCGAGGAGTCGCGTGTCTTTCGCCAAGGACATAGAGGTTCTGATTCCAAAGCGCCATCGAGCAAGAAGTCGCTTGTTTGCCCCCGGAACCACAGTTCCGCCTTGGCGTTCTTTCCGAGCTTGTTGCGCAACCTGCCGATAATCCGGTCTAGCTCCGTACGGCTATGAACTTCGAATTCCGGAACGATCCAAGGTTCGCTCGACTGAAGATTCATCAGATGTCGCGCGCGATGAGCGCCAACTGAAAAAATAGCCGATGGATTATCTACGTAATATTTATCCATACGCTGTATTCGCATCAAATGCGCTTGGTCCAGCGTTAGATTCCGCACTCGGCCACCCGGCGTAAGAATCAAACCGTAGTCGAGGTCCACAAGAGGATGTGTGGCAGGTGTTTGGGCTACTTCTACTAGATCTGTGAGTGATCTTCGCTCGAATAGCGCCCGGTCCAACGGCATGAAGCCACTCTTTGTGAGACGAGTCCAGGTTTCTTCGTCGATAGACGGGTCCCGAACGGAGTTCCACTGGCCTAACAACTCCAAAGTGGGCGGGGTAACTACGAAAAAAGGGCATTCGGCCGCCGACGCCGCAAAGGGACCTGCTTTTTCCAAGCTAAGGAACAGTTGCTCCCAATCATCTGGGGTCGAGGCTGACTCTACTCGCTTTGACAAGTCTTGATCTTGTAGGCACTCAAAAATCGAAGCACGTACCTTATAGTTCTCAGTATCCATACTCATAAATAGTCGCTTGGGGTGGTGTGGAGTTGAGGGGTCCGGTCAGGTCTGGGGCGGAAATGTGAATCCAATCATGCGGCCTAAAAGAAAGTGCCCGATTATCGATACCAAGGGTGACCGTATCTGCTTCGGGTCGCAAGCAGCCATCCGAAGAAATCAAACTCAACTCTTCCGCTTGGCCCTAGGATGCGCAGAATCATAAACCTTGGCCAGATGCTGGAAATCCAGATGCGTATATATCTGCGTTGTCGCAATATCCGCATGCCCCAACAGCTCCTGCACGCCACGCAAATCGCCTGAGGATTCCAGAATATGGCTGGCGAAACTGTGCCGCAGCATATGCGGGTGCACGTTCTTGAACAGCCCCTGGCGTTGCGCCAGTTGCTTGATGCGGATCTGCACGGCGCGTTGGCTGATCGGTCCGCCGCTACGGCCCGGGAACACTGGTTTCTCGCCGGTGCCGCCGCTTTCCCTGCGCCACTCCTGCAATGCATTCATTGCATGCGAGCCGACCGGCACGGTGCGTTCGCGATTGCCTTTGCCGTGCACCAGCACGATGCCGCTGGCGGTATCGAGGTCGCGCCAGCGCATGGCGCAGAGTTCGCTCAGGCGCAGGCCTGATGAATAGAACAGTTCCAACAGCGCGCGGTCGCGCAGGCCTAGTGGTGCGTCCGTTGGTAGTTCGACCAGTTGCACGGCTTCGTCGGCGTCCAGTACCTGCGGCAGTTTGCGTGGCGCCTTGGGCGCGCGCAGGCCGGCGGCGGGACTGTTGTCGATGACGTTGTTCTTCAGCAGCCAGGCGTAGAAGCTGCGGCAGGCCGACAGGCGGCGCTGCAGGCTTTTTGCCGACAGGCCGCGGCGGTGCTCGCTTGCGACGAACTCGCGCAGCTGGTCGCCTTGCAAGATTTGCGGATCGGCGACGTCATGCGCTTCACACCATTGCGTGAGCGCGGCGAGGTCGCGCTGGTAGGCGTCCAGCGTGTGCGCCGACATGCGGCGCTCGACCTGCAGATAGGACAGGAATGCCTGGACGGCGCTCATCGCCGCGTCACTCCACTCAAGCGCTGCGGAAACGCTGCAGGCCCGTCACCAGCGATTCGCCCATCATGCGCAGGAACAGCGTGCCCATGCCGGGATAGAAGCGGTTGGGGTCGTAGCTGCCTACCGCGATCAGGCCGACGCCCGGCAGCGGCAACAATGCGGTGGACGACACTTCGTTGACCCGCTCGCCGTACAGCACGACGTTCTTTTCCTGCTGCAGGCGGCCGCAGATGGGCTCGCCGTCCTGCAGGCAGTCGTGGAACGGCGCCAGCCTGGCGTCGTCCTTGGCGATGACCTGCAGCCACTCGGCTTCGGCCAGTTCAGGCACGTCGTCGAAGGAGACGATGCGCACCAGGTCGCCGGCGAAATCTTCTTCCAGCGAGGCGGCCATCGCGCGCAGGGTGTCGGCGGCGCTGGTCTGGCGCATCAGCGCCAGGGTCAGCTGGTGGGTACGCACGGCCAGGCGCTCGTTGATCTGCGCGTTGGCGCCGAGGTCGGCCAAGCGCCGCGACAGCTCGCGGTTCTTGTCGCGCAGCACTTCCAGCTGGTAGCTGGCGAGCGAGGCGGTGGGGCCGTCGTCGCGCGGCACCACCATGGTCAGTGCCAGATCGGGGAACTGTTTGAGGAAGGTCGGATGACGCCGCAGCCAGGCTGCGACTTCATGGGCACCGATTTTCTCGACTGTGTCGTTCATCCCATCCACTCTCCGTCGAATACGAATGCTGCCGGGCCGGACATCACGATCTCGGCATCGTCTGCCGGCCATTGGATACGCAGGTCGCCACCGGGCAAGGAGATCAAGGCGTCACGCTGCAGGCGGCCGCGCTGCATCAGCACTACCGCCGCCGCGCAGGCTCCGCTGCCGCAGGCCAGGGTCTCGCCAACGCCGCGCTCGTAGACGCGCAGGCGGGCGTGGCCGGCATCCATTACCTGGGCGAAGCCGACATTCACCGATTCCGGGAACGAGGGGTTCTGCTGCAGCAAGGGCCCTACCCGCTCGACCGGTGCGGCGTCGACCGAGCCGACTTCCAGCACGGCGTGCGGGTTGCCCATCGATACGGCGCCAAAGCGCACGTTCTCGCCCTGCAGCGAGGTCATGTACTCCTCGCGCGCACGCGGGAAGCCTAGCAGCGGAATCTGTGCCGGCTCGAATTCGGGCTTGCCCATGGCCACGGCGTATTCGCCATTGGCCAGGCACTGCACGGCATGGGTGCGGGTGGGACTGTCGATGATGAAATCGTCGCCCTGCGCCGCGCCGTCGCGTACCAGCCAGGCGGCCACACAACGCGCGCCGTTGCCGCATTGCTGCGAGGTGGAGCCGTCGGAGTTCCAGATGCGGTAGGACGCTACCGCGCCTTCACTGCGCGGGGCCTCGATGGTCAGGATCTGGTCGCAGCCGACGCCACGATGACGGTCGGCCAGCAGCGCTGCCTGCGCTGCATCCGGCGGCGCACTGCCATCACGCAGGTCCAACACCACGAAATCATTGCCGGCGCCATGCATCTTGCTGAACTGCAGGCGCCCTGTTGCCGACTTACTCATTGACGCCATCACCACCGGTTGCATCGTCCAGCGCCTGATCTGCCTTCTTGTCGGCAGCCGGGTCAACCTTGTCGGTGGCCGGATCGGCAGCGGGCTGCTCGGCCGGGATGACTTCCTGTTCCTCGATCGGCACCGGCTTCTGCGGCATCACCAAGGGGCCTTTGTTACCGCAGGCACTGAGACCCAGCAGCAGGAGGGCCGCCGGGATGAGAATCAG